>Ga0302206_1000462_pt1 | contig 16002 bp, 16 predicted proteins | sample II_Fen_E2_1_FD_194581 | JGI IMG/M metagenome (GOLD analysis project Ga0302206, IMG submission 194581) | Peat permafrost microbial communities from Stordalen Mire near Abisko, Sweden - II_Fen_E2_1 | ecosystem: Environmental > Terrestrial > Soil > Wetlands > Permafrost | place: Sweden: Abisko...
CCCCGATTTTTTCAGAACAAGAGAGCCAATACCTTTGATCGAATTAATCCGTTTGCAGTGGGCAGTATCAAATAAACCATTTGAGAGATCTCCACGCCAATATCTGACGCCTGTTGATTTATCTGACAATCCAAGTGAGATTTTGTATGTACCATTGGATTTATAATTATCCAATACCTCGACAATAAGTGACGGGTAGCCTCCGACGATTTTTCCTTCCGGTGTAAACTCCTGAAGAAATGTTGTACGCAATCCCTTTGAGAAACCCAGTTTGGCTCTCAGCCGGCCGGTCCTGTAATACTGTTTCTGAATACCGTCGATAGTATCTTTTTTATATGGAGTGGCACGAAATTTTTGCCCTTCCTGATAATACCATATTGATGAATCTTCCCTGAATCCTTTCTCATACCAGAAAGTCTGGCGGACTTCTCCGGTCTGATAGAATGATTTCATCAAACCCTCCCTTACCCCGTTTTTGAAAGTAACCTCTTTAACCAGTGTTTTTCCGCTCATATACTGCTTAATACCGGTGTATCCTGTGTCAGGAACGGTAATTGAGTCATTTACAGCCTGCAAATCTTTTTTGACCGGGCCCTTTCCAGTGCAGCCTGTAATAAAGGATATTGCAAAAATTAAGAGTAATGAACCTGAAAATATTTTCATAAGATTTATATATTATGTAATTTTTACCTTGTTGCTAGGTGCTAGTTGCTTGTTACTCAGTCAGAATCAGCAACCAGTACCCAGTACCCAGCAACTTTTTTACATCTGTTATTATCTTTAATCTTGTCAAACAGGATTCTCAGTATTAACATATACCTCAAGTAAACTTGCTTCGTTTATCGGTTTCAATGTAACTTCCTTGATCATGGCTGGAAGGAGAACAGTCTCACCTTTTGTGACCCTGTCGGAATTGCCATCCCAGCAGATTAAGAATTCACCCTCAATACAAATGTACACAACAAATGAATCATTAGAGTAGTATTCTTTATCTATTGCTTTATTAAAACTTATGATATTTGTGTTAAAAAACTCACAGCTAACAAGATTTTCAGATATATTGAGTTCCGGTTTCAGTCTGATCTTGCTTTCACCTGTCTGGTTAAAATCGATGGCGTCGAGAGCCAGGTCGGTATGCAGCTCTCTCTTTTCCTTGCCTGAACCCTTCCTGTTCCAGTCAAATATCCTGTACGTGATATCAGAGGTCTGTTGTATTTCAACAAGAACAATTCCTGCCCCGATTGCATGAACCCTTCCGGCAGGTGTAAAAAAAGCATCTCCTGCTTCAGGGTATTCAACATTCATAAGTTCTTCGATTTCCCCGTTCCTTACTGACTCTTCATAAATCTCCTTTGTTACTCCATCCCTGAACCCGGTATATATTTTTGAACTTTTTTTACTCTCAAGAATGTACCACATCTCGGTTTTTCCGTAGGCTTCATGTCTCAGCTTTGCCAGTTCGTTATCAGGATGGACCTGGATCGAAAGATCCTCCTGTGCTTCAATAAATTTGATAAGCAACGGGAACTCATTTCCGAACTTTTCAAATATTGAATCGCCGGTAATATCGCCCATGTAAACTTCAATAAGTTCTTCGATGTTATTTCCGGCAAGAAACCCGTTACTGATTACTGATTGGGAGTCTGCAACAGCCGACAATTCCCAGCTTTCACCAATATGAGATGACCCTGTAGATTTTTTATTAAACCTGGAGACCAAGGCATTTCCTCCCCAGACTTTTTCTTTTAAAACTGTTTCAAACTTAAGTGGATATAATTCAGACATTGCATGTTTTTAAAATTCATAATCAATTACAGCTTTGGTCTTTTCAATTTCTGATCCTTTATGGATAGCTTCTTTGTGCTCATCACTTTCCTGATATTTCAGAAGATCTTCTTTATTTCTGAAAATTGAATCGATTGCAAAATCCCATGCATGAGATGCTTCACTGAAGTTGATACCTGTTTTGTATTCAACAATAAAAGGAAATTTGCTTCCCAATGGTGAAAATATTGCCTTCATCCTTTTCAGTTGATCCTGTTTTTCACCTGGTGAAAGGAATTTTGTGAGCTTAAAAAACACTATATGTTTAACCATTAAAGAAAGATTAAAGTACCTAGAGTGCCTAAAGTGCCTGGAGTTACTATCAAGTAAAGAATATTTTTTCAATTTTAGGCACTCCAGACTCTAGTTCACTCCAAACTTCTTACTATTTTTGATAATTATATCTGCAAAATTAATAAATATGTTGATAGTAGGAATAGCAGGAGGAACAGGTTCAGGAAAAACTACTGTAGTTAGAAAAGTCATGGAAGTATTTCCTAATGAAGAGGTTATTGTTATTCCACAGGATTCATACTACAAGGATAATGCAGGTATATCCCTTGAAGAGAGACAAAAAATAAATTTTGATCACCCCGATTCAGTTGAATGGGAATTGTTGATAGATCACCTTAAACAGCTGAAAAAAGGAACATCGGTAGAGATGCCCATCTATTCTTATCTGACCTGTCTGAGGGCAAAAGAGACAATTACAATTAAACCGGCAAGGGTTGTACTGGTTGAAGGAATTCTTATACTGACGGATCCCGGATTACGTAATATCCTCGATATTAAGGTTTATGTTGATGCTGATGCTGACGACAGACTGGGTCGTGTTATAAACAGAGATATTATTGAACGCGGTCGTTCAGTGCTTAAGGTGCTTGAAAGGTACCACGATACTGTAAAACCGTCACATCTGCAGTTTATTGAACCTTCAAAGCGATATGCGGATATAATTATTCCCAGAGGAGGAGAAAACCAGGTAGGAATTGAGGTTCTTATCTCTATAATAGAAAAGCATCTGTTAAATAGTAAATCATAAGATTATGCTTGATAATATTAAAGTAGAGGACGTTATGTTTCTGGATATTGAAACTGTACCTGAATCGTCCTCCTATGAACTTTTAAATCCTCGTATACAGAATCTGTGGGATAAAAAATCCAGACAGTTCCGTTCAGGTGACCAAACAGCAGATGATGTTTACGAACGTGCCGGAATTTACTCTGAATTTGGAAAAATAATCTGCATCTCCGTTGGTCTTGTCATGGAAAAAAATCCATACAGGTTCAGATTGAAATCATTCTTTGGCAAAGATGAAAAATCACTTCTGTCGGAGTTTTCAGGGATGCTTTTAAAATTCGGCAGAACTAACAGGGAAGCAGTTCTCTGCGCTCACAACGGGAAGGAGTTTGACTTTCCGTATATCGCAAGACGAATGATCATAAACGGACTTATTATCCCGGAAATACTTGATAATGCAGGTAAGAAACCATGGGAAATAAAACTGCTCGATACTATGGATCTGTGGAAATTCGGTGATTATAAAAACTATACATCACTTGATCTCCTTACATCAGTATTGGGCATTCCGACTCCCAAAGATGATATAGATGGCAGCATGGTTGCCGGGATTTTTTATAACGAAGACAATATTCAACGGATCGTTCATTACTGCGAGAAAGATGTGCTTGCGATTGCTCGTGTTCTTCTTAGATATATGAATCTGCCCGGGATAGATGAGGATAAGATAGAATCAGTTACAATTTTATAATCAGCCTAACAATTTTTTAATATTCTTGATCACCTCATCAGGTCTGTCAGCCTGGATCCAGTGACCGGCCCCTGCAACTTCTATAATATCCGCAGCAGGAAAGACATGCAGGATATCTTTGAAATCACGAATAGGAATGTAATCAGAATCGCTACCCCTGAGAAAGATAACAGGGAAACCTGTAATCTGCTGATTGAAATCAGTTTGACGTTTAATACCCGCCATAATTTTATCGAGGTTCTTTATCAGGGAAGAAACATTTAATTTCCAGGTGAATGCATTATCAGAAGTCCTTTGAAGATTCTTGAGAATAAGACTTCTTTCCTTTTCTGAAGTAATCATCTCCGATAATAGTTTTTCTGCCTCACTGCGTTTTGATATCTTCTTCAGATCAATTGAGAGAATTGCATTGAGGATCGTAAAATGTTGAGAATATACTTCAGTCATTATAGTTTCATTCGTAAAAGGAGAGATATCCGCAATCAGCAATCCATTAAGCATTTCAGGCCACTTTAGAGCAAATGAAATTGCTGTCTTTCCACCCATGCTATGCCCGGCAAGAAAGAATTTCTTAAGATTCAAACCGCTTACCAGTTCAAAAAGATCATCTCTCATCGAGTCATAGTCATGTATATCGCTGTGAGGAGACATTCCATGGTTCCTCTGATCAGGCAGATAAACTGTGAAACTATCGCTGAGGGTCTTAGCAATTGTTACCCAGTTATCTGATGATCCGTATAAACCATGAAGAATTATCAATGGAGGGCCGCTACCATATTTCCTGTAAAAGAGTTTCATAGTTCCTGGATTCATGCCAATTGCCTCTTATACATTTGTATAGCATTTTCAAGTCCCAGGTAAAGCGCATCTGAAATAAGCGCATGTCCGATTGAGACTTCCTCGATCCAGGGTATACTCTGATGAAAATATCTAAGATTGTCAAGATTCAGATCATGTCCGGCATTTATTCCTAATCCGGCATTACGTGCGGTTTCGGCAGCCTTAATGAAGGGTTCTATGGCTTCAATGGCATTCCTGTTGAAATCTGTGGCATACGGTTCTGTATAAAGTTCTACCCTTTCTGTTCCCGTTAATGCCGCATTCTCAATATTAACAGGATTTGTATCTATAAAAAGCGATGTCCTTATACCATCTTTCCTGAATTCAGAAACAATTTCGGTAAGAAAGATCCTGTTCTTCAGTGTATCCCACCCGGCATTTGATGTAATAGCATCATGAGCATCGGGTACGAGCGTGACCTGGTTGGGTCTGACTGAAAGAACAAGAGTAATGAATTCCTGACTTGGATAACCTTCAATATTGAATTCAGTTGTAATAAGCGGTTTGATCGCAAGTACATCACTATATCTGATGTGCCTTTCATCGGGACGCGGATGTACCGTTATACCATCGGCTCCGAAAAGCTGGCAATTAATCGCTGCTGTCAATACATTTGGAACATTTCCACCCCGGGCATTTCTCAGAGTTGCAATCTTATTGATATTAACACTTAACTTTGTCATTATAATAATTGTAAAAATTTTACGTATTGTAATTGTGGTGCAAAATTACAATAACTGGTTTTTTTTTTACTATTTTAGTTGAAAATAAAAGTGGTATGGTTGCTAAAGATTTAGTATCAGAAGTTATACCTTCCCTGAAAACATCTGATTTGGGGCAAACGGCATTGAACTGGATGGAGATATTCAGAGTATCTCATTTGCCTATTGTCAATAACCAGGATTTTCTCGGTCTCATTTCGGATACTGATATATATGACATGAATCAGCCCGAAGAACCCATTGGTAACCATGCTCTTACGTTATTTAAACCCTATGTCGATGGTGAGCAGCATATATTTGAAGTTATTGGCCTTGCATCGCGTTTGAAACTTTCCGTTGTACCTGTTCTCGATAGTAACAACCATTTTATTGGGGTAATAACAACCAGCGACCTTATAAGGCATCTTGCAGGAATATCATCAATGGATCAGCCCGGGGGTATAATCGTTCTGGAACTTATTGAAAGAGATTATTCACTTTCTCAGATTGCCCAGATTGTTGAAAGTAATAATGTTAAAGTGCTCAGTATGTATATCACTTCTCCACCCGATTCAACTAAGCTGGAAGTAACTCTTAAAGTAAATACCGGCGATTTGGTTTCAGTAATAAGAACATTTGAACGCTATAATTATGAAGTTAAGACGTGGGTATCAACCAGCGATTCAATGGACCACTTCTACTCTGAAAGATTTGATCATCTGATGAAATACCTTAATATCTGAAAAATGCTGGAGAGAGTAGCTATATATTTTAAAGATAATAATTCCAAAACGAGGGATGGAGTAGGCAGACTTGTTGATGAGTTTAACAGGAGAGGGATTAAAATCCGGATCTTCCAGAAATCAATTAATCAGGTTATCGATCAGAGATGGGAAATAATTGAAGAGTCTGAAGGAGCTTCAGGTAATTCAGAATTAGACAATCTGGTTTTGAGTGTTGGTGGCGATGGTACATTTCTCGAAACTGTACTTAAAGTTAAGGACCAGGGAATACCGATTGCAGGTGTAAATACAGGAAGGATGGGTTTTCTCGCCAATATTTCCGCTGATGAAATAGGAAACTCTGTAGATATGTTATGTAATGGTGAGTACGATATTATAGAGAGATGTCTACTTGAAATTTCACATCCTGATGGAATTTTTGAAGGTAATACCTCAACTGCGCTCAATGAAATAACTATACAAAAGGCTGATCTCAGTATGATTTCCATAAGTGTTTTTGTTGATGAAACTCATCTGAACACATATTGGGCCGACGGATTGATTGTTTCTACAGCCACTGGTTCAACTGCTTACAATCTCAGCGTTGGGGGACCGATATTATCGCCCGAAGACGAAAGTATTATAATCTCACCTATTGCTCCGCATAATCTGACTATCAGGCCAATAGTCCTCTCAGGTGAAGGAAAGATCAGGATGGTAATCGAAGGCAGGAGTAATGAGTATCTGGCAACATGCGACTTCCGGTCTAAGAAGGTGCCATTCAGTCAGGAAATACATATTATAAGGGCTCCTGTAAAGATCCGGACAGTAATGCTAAAAGGGAGAGATTTTTACAGTACTCTCAGAAATAAGCTAATGTGGGGAGCTGACCGGAGAAATTGAGATAAATTATTATATTTGTATTTGTAACAAAACCGAAAGCCCTATGAAACGGTCCATTCTAACCATATTGTTGTTTAGTTTCATTGTTTCAATTTCTGATGCACAAATCTGGACATTAAAAAGGTGGGAGGCAACTGCCGGTATAGGTCCTTCATTCTTTTTCGGCGATATAGGCGGATATTCACAAACTAAAAACATTCTCGGACTAAAGGACATAACCTTTAAGCAGATGAGATTTAACTTCAATGCTAATTTAAAATACAGGATTAACCAGATGTTAAATGTCAGACTGAGCTTAACTTCAGGATTACTTCATGCCACAGATATAAGAGGTTCAAATGAAAACAGGGGTTTTGAAGCCTCCACCCTGATAATTGAGCCTGCACTTATAGGTGAGTTTTATTTTATTAAAAACAAAAATGAAGACAGCTATCTGTTCACAAAAGGGAAAGAAACTAGTTTTGGCGGATTACTTAAGTCTCTCGACTTTTATGTTTTTTCAGGAATAGGCGGACTTGGTTATTCGGTGAAGGGGAACACTGCTCTTGAGAAACACGGATATAATCCTGGAGGATTCACCGCTGTTATCCCTATCGGAGTAGGCAGTACGCTAATCTATTCGCCAAACTTTAATTTTGGAGTTGAATTTTCAGGCAGATACTCATTTTCTGATAATCTCGATGGCTATACTTCACAATATTCCCGCTCAAATGACGTTTATTATTTTTTAAATTTCACAATTACTTATAAGCTGAAGACCGGACCAAACGGGTTGCCATCCTTCAGATGATAAAGAGCTGGATCAGTTTTAATGAAAAGAATACACTGGTTATTGTTGTTTTTATTCCTGTCACTCTCCTTATCAGGTCAGCGCAATTCTGATTATGGTGTTTTTGCCGGAGTCTCATCATATCTTGGTGATATAAACCCCAACAGACTTTTATATTCTCCGCTTCCTGCGGGAGGAATTTTTTATAGGTATAACTTAAATCCACGGGAGGCTTTGAGAGCAAATCTATTCGTAGGAGGCATCCGCGCAGACGATCTTGATTTCAATAATGCCTTCCAGCAGGCAAGAGGAGCATCATTTTCAGATATTGTCGGCGAATTGGCTCTCCAGTTTGAGTTTAATTTTCTACCCTATTCAACGGAAGGTAAAAGGTGGGATTATACTCCATATTTCGCAGCTGGTGCGGGAATGGCCATCTTAAATGGACCATCAATTAGATATTTGCCTGTAATACCCTTCTCCTTTGGCTTTAAGGTTAATATATATAAAAATATCGGATTGGAAGCTGAATATGGTTTTCGTAAAACTTTTTATGATAACTTTGACGGCTTAAAAGATTTGGTAGCCCCGTCAGATTTTGCATGGATACATAACAACGACTGGTATACTTTTACAGGAATAGCAGTCACCTGGAAAATCTATAATAAATTGGCCGGATGTCCTGCCTATAGCGAAGTGAATTCTAAAAGGAAACGCTAGGTTATGCAGTTAAGGGATGAGATAGATTGCACCAGATTGCCTTCACATGTGGCAATTATAATGGATGGAAACGGTAGGTGGGCGCGACAAAGGGGCCTTGACAGGATATTCGGGCATCAGCAGGGAGTTAATGCAGTAAGAGAAATAATCGAGACAGCTGCAGAACTGGGAATCAGATTTCTTACCCTCTATGCCTTTTCTAATGAAAACTGGAGAAGACCCGATGAGGAGGTGTCCGCTTTGATGGGCATAATGGTTCAATCACTTAGTAATGAGACAGATACTTTATTAAAAAACAATATCAGGCTCAAAGCGATTGGAGATATGGAAAGGCTTAGTAACGATGTAAGAGAAAGACTGCTTGAAACAATAGAACTGACTTCAGTAAGCACCGGTCTTAACCTGATAATTGCCCTGAGTTACAGTTCGCGATGGGAAATTGCGATGGCAGCAAGAAAAATATCGACTGATGTAAAAGAAGGAATTCTCAATCCTCTCACAATAACTGAAGAGAATTTTGAAAGATACCTTACCACTGTTGGTATTCCTGATCCCGAACTAATGATCAGGACAAGTGGTGAGTTAAGAATAAGCAATTTTCTTTTGTGGCAGGCAGCCTACGCTGAATTCTATTTTACTGATACACTTTGGCCTGATTTTGGCAAGGATGATTTTTATAATGCTATAATTGACTTCCAGAAGAGAGAACGAAGATTTGGAAAAACAAGTGAACAGGTTTCGGAAAAATGATATAATAATGGTGATTGAAAAATTTAGAAGGACATTTTTAGCAATATTTCTGGCTCTGCTGGGCCTTTCTTTAAATGCTCAGGAAAAACAGAAAATCGTTGATTTTCTTAAAGTTGATGACTATATCTTAGGTGGTGTTACAGTAACAGGAGTTAGATTTCTTGATCCGAATGCGCTTATTGGGATCTCCGGTCTCAGAATAGGACAGGAGGTCGCAATCCCTGGGGATGCTGTTACCACTGCTGTTCATAAATTATGGCAACAGGGGTTATTCTCCGATGTAAGAATCACTATTTCAAAAACCCTTTCTGACACAGTTTACCTTGATATTAACCTGCAGGAAAGGCCAAGAATATCAGCTGTTAAATTTACCGGACTGAAAACATCGGAAATGACTGATCTCAACAAAAAGATAAACCTTCCTATAGGATCACAGGTTACTGCTTACCTGCTTAATACTGCTCAAAAAATAATTAAAGACCATTTCATTGAGAAAGGGTTCCTGAATATACAGGTTAATTTTGTTCAGAAAGATGATCCTGACCAGCCAAATAATGTCATTCTGAGTATCAATGTCGACAAAAAGCAAAAGGTTAAAATAGCTAATATTACTTTTGTTGGGAATGAGTTTTTTGAAGATTCAAAACTCAGGCATAAATTAAAATCTACAAAGGTAAAGAATCTTAATTTTTTCAGGGCTTCGAAATTTATCAGCGAAAAATTTGCTGAGGATAAAGTAAAGCTTACCACTTTTTACAATGATAACGGGTTCAAAGATTTTACAATTCTTTCCGATTCTTTATATACTGTTTCAGAAAACCGGGTAGGATTGAAGATCAGGATTGATGAAGGGAAACAGTACTTCCTGAGAAATGTTGATTGGGTAGGGAACAGCGTATATCGGAAGGAAGATCTCAAAAAGGTATTTAATGTTGCAAAAGGAACAGTCTATAACCAATCGCTTATTGAGGACAGATTGAACGGGTCTTCCGGCGCCCAGGATGCAGTTAGTAATCTTTATCAGGATAATGGTTATCTCTTCTCGCGGTTAACACCCGTAGAAGCTAAGATAGATCATGACTCTATTGACCTTGAAGTCAGAATTTATGAAGGCGATCAGGCATATCTGAATAATGTTCTGATTACAGGTAATACCAGGACCAATGAGCATGTTGCCCGGCGCGAACTTTATACCCTGCCTGGAGACCTTTTCAGCAAAACCAAGATAATAAGGTCCATCCGTCAGTTAGGAGTGCTTGGTCATTTTGATCCTGAAAAGATTAATCCTACTCCTCAACCTGATGTTACAAACGGAACCGTAGATCTTCTTTATAAGCTTGAAGAAAAAGCAAATGACCAGTTCGAGATATCAGGAGGCTGGGGTGCCGGAATGCTTGTTGGTACAGTCGGTGTAAGGTTTAATAACTTTGCAATGCGCAACTTCTTCAATCTTAAGGAGTGGAAGCCTTATCCTTCCGGCGATGGACAGTCGTTAAGTATCAGGGCTCAGTCAAATGGCCGTATATATTCATCACTTAATGTTTCATTCGAAGAACCATGGCTCGGAGGTAAGAAACACAACACGTTTTCTGTTTCACTGTACCGGTCGATTATGACAAATGGGAAAAAGGTAGGAGAGGATGGACGCGAGTCGATGATTATCGACGGTGCCTCAGTTGGTTTGGGAAAACAGCTATCATGGCCGGATGATTACTTCTCTCTCTATGGTGAAGTAAATTATCAGAGATATATGCTGAATAACTATACTGTCTACTCTTTCCTTTTTGAAAACGGAACTTCCAATCTTTTAAGCTTTACGACGAGGCTGACGAGATTCTCAACCGGACCGAACCTCATATATCCTGAAAGCGGTTCATCATTTAGCCTTTCTTTGCAGGCAACTCCGCCTTTTTCGCTGATAACCGGAAAAGATATGACGAATGTTTCAGATCAGGTAAAGTATAAGTGGATTGAATTCCATAAATGGACCTTCAAAGCAGATTATTATTTCCCTTTATTGAAAAATACTGACAAACTGGTTCTTAATACCCGTTTTGCATTCGGTTATCTTGGTTTCTATAATAAAGCAATAGGGCCGTCACCTTTTGAAAACTTTTCAGTTGGTGGTGATGGTATGACAGGTTATAGTTTTTATGGCAGGGAAATGATAAAATTAAGAGGCTATGCTTCCGGCAGCGGAGGAGTTGGATCACTCACCCCCGGCGATCCTAACATCACAACCAAATATGTGCCGGCTGGTAACGTGTATTCAAAAATCACATTTGAGCTCAGGTATCCTGTGTCTCTTAACCCCCAGGCTACCATATACGTACTGACATTTCTTGAAACAGGAAGAGCCTGGTATCAGCTGAAAGATTACAATCCTTTTAAGATGCCACGAGCTGCGGGTATTGGTGTCAGAGCTAATCTTCCAATGTTCGGGTTGTTGGGTGTTGACTGGGGTTACGGTTTCGACCCTGTTCCCAGTCCGGCAAATTTCCCAAATGCTAATCATTCACAGTTCCAGTTTACAATTGGCCAAGAGTTTTAAAAAAGTAATAAATATTAACAGTTATGAAGAAAATAGGTGTATTAATAGGATTATTTATTCTGACTTCAGCTATAGCTTCAGCTCAGAAATATGCTTTTGTTGATTCTGAATATATACGGAAAAACATACCTGCCTTCACCACTGCACAGGAGCAGCTTGATAAACTTTCCAAACAATGGGAAAAAGAGGTTGCTGATGGCTATGCTGTTGTTGAGCAGATGTATAAATCCTATCAGAATGAGTCAGTTCTACTTTCCCAGGATATGAAAACAAAAAGGGAAGAAGCAATAATTGCCAAGGAAAAAGAGATGAAAGACCTTCAGAATAAATATTTTGGAGTGGAAGGAGATCTTTTCAAAAAAAGGGAAGAGCTGGTTAAACCAATCCAGGATGAGATATTAAAAGCAATAAAAGAGATTGCTGTCGATGGAAGCTATGCTGTCATTTTTGATACAGCTGCTGGTGGAAATATCTTGTTCGCGAACCCTAAATTTGATATTAGCGATCAGGTTCTTGAAAAATTAGGTTATAAAAATTAATTAATTACTTTTGCATAAATTGTTTAATAAATTTATTTAAAATGAAAAGATCTTTAACTATAGCGTTGTTGATTATTGTCATTGCTTTAGCGGGACAGAGTGCAATGGCTCAGAATTATAAGTTTGGACATATTAATAGTGATGAACTCATTCAAACAATGCCGGAATATGACTCAGCCACCGTTAAACTCGAGAAATTCAGGAAAGAACTTGTTAACGCTCTTGAGTTAATGTCTGTTGAATTGAACACTAAGAATGAGGCATATCAGAAAGAGAGTAAAAACTTAAGTGATATAGTCAAACAGACAAAAGAACAGGAACTTGTAGATATGAATAAAAGAATACAGGACTTTCAGACAAATGCTCAGACACAACTTCAGAATAAACAGACAGAGGTTTTCCAGCCTATCTATGCAAAAGTCGACAAAGCAATAAAAGATGTAGGTAAAGAGAATGGATTCTTTTATGTTTTCGATGTAGCTAAAGGTGCACTACTCTATTTTGATGAAACGAAAAGTGTAAATATTTTACCACTTGTTAAAACAAAGCTTGGGTTAAAATAATTCATAATCCTTATTTAAATGAGGCTGCTCAGAAGGGCAGCCTTTTCTCTTTGATAGGGGAAGGGTTAAAAGAGCAGAAGAATGAAAGAACAACCAATTGGAATTTTTGATTCAGGTGTCGGAGGTCTCACTGTAGCACATGCAATTAAACAGATATTGCCCGGCGAAAGCCTAATCTATTTCGGAGATACAGCTCACCTGCCTTATGGAGATAAATCGGCAGAATCTATAAGTTACTACTCCCAGCGAATAACTGAATTCCTGCTTGAACATAATTCGAAAGCCGTTCTTATTGCCTGTAATTCTGCCTCTGCATCTGCATTTGAGTCTCTCAAAAGAAAATTTGAAAACAAAACTATACTTATTGATGTTATTGATCCTGTTGTTAACTACCTGAGTACCAGAAATTTTAATAAAATAGGAGTCATTGGAACAAAAAGAACCATCAGTTCAGGAACTTATGAACAGAAAATAAGGGAAAAATCTCCATCCACAACAGTTATATCTTTGGCAACCCCTTTGCTGGTTCCGATGATTGAAGAAGGATTTATATTTGATGATATCAGCAATGCTATTATTCGCAGTTATCTGTCAAATGAATCTCTGGTCGGAATAGAAGCATTAATACTTGGATGCACACATTATCCTATCATTAAAAACCAGATAAGTAAAATATTTAATTTTAATGTGGAAGTCGTCGATTCAGCAAGAACTGTTTCAATGATTCTCAGAGATGTTCTGGATAAAAACAATCTGTTAAATGATTCCGGTAACGTGAAGGATCAGTTTTTTATTTCTGATTATACAACCTATTTTGAAAAGATAGCAAGAATGTTTTTTGAGGGAGAAATAAACCTGAAAAAAGCTGATATCTGGAGCTAGCGAGGACATGCCATGGCATGTCCATATCCTTACATGAAATATGATCAATATCATACTCAAAAATCTTTTTTTATACCAATTTCATAGTTTTAAAAGTTAATTTTGTGCAAAAGAAGTAGTTAGTTAACTAGCGTAACAAACTAAGCTGATATAAAATTTAAGGTATTATGGCCAAAAGATCAAAGGTTATCGAAAGAGAAGAAGTAGTTATCCGTTTCTCAGGAGATTCGGGCGACGGGATGCAGCTTACCGGGACTCTCTTCTCTGACACTGCAGCATTATTCGGTAACGATTTATCAACTTATCCTGACTATCCCGCAGAGATTCGTGCCCCTCAGGGTACGGTCGGAGGAGTTTCAGGATTTCAGGTCCATCTGGGCCATTCAGAAATAAATACACCCGGAGATTTTTCTGATGTACTTGTTGCGATGAATCCGGCTGCTATCAAAGCAAATGCAAAATGGATCAAGCCGGGTGGTACAGTTATCTATGACGAAGGTAATTTTACTGAGAAGAACATTCAGAAAGCCGGGTATGAAAAAGACCCAATCTCGGAGGAGAAGCTTGAAAGTTACAATATCATTGCAGCTCCTATTTCTGCGATGGTAAAAGAAGCACTGAAAGACTTCGGTCTTGATCCGAAATCCGTGCTGAGAACAAAAAATATGTTTGCTCTGGGAATGGTTTACTGGCTGTTCGACCGTAAGCTGAAATATACGGAAGATTACTTCGAGAAGAAGTTCAGGAATAAACCGGGTATGGCCGAGGCAAATAAAGTTGCACTCAGGGCAGGTTATTATTATGCTGAAACAATTGAAGCGCTGAACCCGACATACAAAATCCTTCCTGCTGAGATCGCAAAAGGGACCTATCGCAATATTAATGGTAATCAGGCAACTGCATGGGGCTTTATGGCTGCCGCTGAAAAAGCTGGACTGGAAATATTTATTGGCTCATATCCTATCACTCCTGCTACAGGTATCCTTGAGGAGCTTGCGGCACGCAAAGATCTGGGTGTTAAAAGTTTTCAGGCTGAGGATGAAATAGCTGGAATCTGTACTTCATTGGGCGCAAGTTTTGCCGGACTTCTTGCTATAACATCAACTTCTGGTCCCGGACTGGCACTAAAATCTGAAGCGATCGGGTTGGCTGTAATGGCTGAACTTCCAATAGTGGTGGTGAATGTTCAGAGAGGCGGGCCCTCAACCGGACTCCCAACGAAGACGGAACAGGCCGATCTGATGCAGGCTCTTTATGGACGAAACGGAGAATGTCCGGTTGTCGTAATAGCTTCCAGCACCCCTTCTGACTGTTTCCATTTCGCTTTTGAAGCAGCAAGAATTGCTCTGGAACATATGACTCCGGTCTTGCTTCTTTCTGATAGTTATCTTGCCAATGGTACCGAACCCTGGAAAATTCCGGAAATGAAAGATCTTCCAAAAATCAATCCTCCATTTGCTGACAAAAATGAGATCCCGTTTTTACCATATAAGCGTGATGATGTTAAACTTGCAAGATCCTGGGCAGTCCCTGGTACAGTTGGGTTGGAACACCGTATCGGGGGACTTGAAAAGACAGTTAAAGGAACAGTATCTTATGTTCCTGAAAATCACGAACATATGGTTCATCTCAGGGCAGAGAAGGTTGAAAGAGTGGCAAATGAGATTCCTGATCTGGAAGTCTATGGAGCTAAAACCGGTGATTTACTTGTAGTTGGGTGGGGTGGATCTTATGGGTACCTGATCACAGCTGTGCGTGAATTGCAGGAAGAAGGTCATAAAGTAAGCCTTGTTAATTTCAACTTCATCAATCCTATGCCAAAGAACGTGAAAAGCGTTTTCAGTCAGTACAGGAAGATCGTGGTTTGTGAACTAAACCTGGGACAATTTGCCGATTATCTGCGAATAAAGCATCAGGAATTCAACTATGAGCAATTAAATAAAGTACAGGGCATACCCTTTACTATTAAAGATATAAAAGAAAAATGCACTAAAATACTGGAGGATAAATAAGATGACTGATACAGTGGTATATAATTATACTCCGAAGGACTTTAAAAGTGATCAGGAAGTAAGATGGTGCCCGGGTTGCGGCGACCATGCAGTATTGAGTTCAGTTCAAAAGGCTCTTGCTGAGCTGGGAATTTCCAAGGAGAAGTTCGCGTTTATTTCCGGGATCGGATGTTCTTCAAGGTTTCCATATTATATGAATACTTATGGTTTTCATAGTATTCATGGTCGGGCATCTGCAATAGCCTCGGGTGTTAAGACGGCAAATCCTGAATTATCAGTATGGCAGATAACCGGCGACGGAGATGCACTCGCAATCGGTGGAAATCACTTTATACATGCTATACGACGGAATATTGATATTAATATCATATTATTTAATAATGAGATATATGGACTCACAAAAGGCCAGTATTCTCCTACCTCAACCAAGGGTTTGGTAACTAAAACTTCCCCG
>Ga0302206_1000466_pt1 | contig 15894 bp, 15 predicted proteins | sample II_Fen_E2_1_FD_194581 | JGI IMG/M metagenome (GOLD analysis project Ga0302206, IMG submission 194581) | Peat permafrost microbial communities from Stordalen Mire near Abisko, Sweden - II_Fen_E2_1 | ecosystem: Environmental > Terrestrial > Soil > Wetlands > Permafrost | place: Sweden: Abisko...
AGGGCGGGTTCTTGGTTTCCAGATACCTGCACGGAAAACACTGACCTCTTTAATCTTAGCTAATTGTATCGCAGTCTGCATAACCTGTTCCTCTGTCTCTGCGCTGCATGGACCGGAGATCAGGAAGGGTCTGCCCTTATGACCTCTCCAGTCTTTTATAAGGGAATTCTTAAGTTTTAATTCCATATTTTTAAGATGTTAATTAGTTCAATATCTTCCTTATCTTGTTTGCTTCTTCCATTAAGGCTTTCAACCCGTTAAGATCTTTTTCAGAAATCATTTTCCTGAACTCATTCATTTTCTCAATGTAAGTATCCATTACCTCAAGGATATATTGTGCATTTTCCAGGAATATCGGAGCCCATGTCTCTCCGTTACTTTTAGCGAGACGCACAGTGCTTTCAAAACCTCCACCTGCCAGAGTCAGTATGTTTTGTTCTTCCTGTTCCTTTGCGAGAACACTCAATGCCAGTGAAAAGGAGGTAATATGTGAAATATGAGATATATATGCGACATGTATATCATGGTCATTTGAATTCATGTATACTTTATGCATATTAAGCACATCGAGCATTTTTTCGATCGTTGCAAGAGCATCAGGATCGCTGAGTTCTTTGTCGCAGATTATTGCAGTCTTATAATCAAAAAGCTTTCCAATTGCAGCAAGAGGACCGGAATACTCGGTACCTGCCATTGGATGAACGGCAACATACCTTCCTCTGCCCGAATGATTCTTTGATGCCCCGGCTATGCTGGCTTTTGTAGAGCCCATATCGGTAACAACCTTGGAGGTTCCTGAAATTTTGTCGAGAATACCCGGCAACATCGCGCAGTTGGTATTAACCGGAGTGGATAGTATTATTAAATCGCTCTTTTCAATTGCGTTATCAAGCGTATCGTTTTCATCAACAAGGCCACACAGAAGTGAAATGTTCTGGTGGAGCACATTTGTATCAACACCGATTATTTTGTCTGCAAATTTCCGCTTGCGAAGATCAACCATCAGCGATCCGCCTATGAGCCCTATTCCAATTACAGCAATTGTCATTTTAATTTGTTGGTTATTAAGTTATTTGATGATAATATTATTTGTTAAACATGAATCTTATGATTCTGTTTTTTGCTTCATTCAGTTTTTCTTCGGTAGCACAAAGTGAAATACGGATATAACGTTCTCCGTTCCTTCCAAAAATGAATCCGGGGGTAATGAATACAAGAGTCTTCATCAGCATTTCCTCAATATATGATTCACAATCCGGAATATCCTCCGGGATACGTCCCCATACAAATAAACCTACCTGGGTTTTATCGTACCGGCAATTAAGTAAATCCATTATTTCTTCAACAATTTTCCTACGTCTTATATATACAGTGTTGACTGCAGTATACCACGATTCATGATTATTAAGTGCCTCAACTGCAGCCATTTGCATAGCTAGAAACATACCAGAGTCCATATTGCTTTTTACCTTCAGCACTGATTTTATATAATCACTATGACCGGCCACCATACCAATTCTCCAGCCGGCCATATTATGTGATTTACTTAACGAATTAAGCTCCAGAACCGTTTCTTTTGCACCATCAACGGAAAGGAGACTTTTATAATCGTTGTTTAGTATAAAGCTGTATGGATTGTCGTTACAGAGTAGTATCCCGTGTCTTTTAGAAAAGGCGACCAGTTTTTCAAACAGGTCCATCGACCCTTTAACTCCGGTTGGCATATGGGGATAATTGACCCACATAAGTTTTACTTTACTGAGATCACTCTTTTCAAGGGATTCAAGGTCTGGCAGCCAGCCGCTTTCTTCAGAAAGATCATATTTTCTGACTATTCCCCCGACAAGGTATGTCACTGAAGAGTATGTGGGGTACCCCGGATCAGGTACAAGAACCTCATCACCGGGGTTTACAAAAGCCATACTTATATGCATGATCCCTTCCTTGCTCCCCATCAGGAGAAGGATCTCGTTATCGGGATTCAGGTTAACATGAAAATATTTTTTATACCACTCCGAGAATGCTTTCCTCAGTGCGGGTATTCCGGTGTAACTCTGATAACCATGAGAATCTGATTTTTTTGCTTCAGCAATCAGGGCCGAAACAGTATTTTCTGATGGGGGCTGGTCGGGACTGCCGATACCAAGATTTATAACATCAGAACCCTCTCTTCTCATCTTGTCTATCTGGGCGAGTTTTTGAGAGAAATAATATTCCTGCACATTTCCTGTGCGGTCAGCCGGTTTAACTATCATAAAGCATGTCTCCTTTAAAATAAACTCCAAGTATCTCGAGGTTGCTGGTGTATTTATCGAGAACTCTTTTGATTATGTCGGATTTTGTATTTTTATTCAATTCAAGATCAAGATAGAACATATATTCCCATTCTCCATTCAATCTCGGAACTGACTGGATTTTTGAAAGGTTAATTTCCAGTTCTGCAAGCTTAACGAGAACTTTTGCAAGTGAGCCGGGTTTATGACCGGTGGAGAAACAGATAGACACTTTATTGCCTCTGGTGTTACCTTTCTCCTCATTTCCGATAACCAGAAAACGTGTATAGTTTTGTTTATAAGTTTCAATTCCGGATGCCAGTATTTCCAGTCCGTATATCTCTGCCGTGTGTGATGATGCTATTGCAGCTACCCCTTTTACCTTAGTTTCACTTATCTGTTTAGCGCTTCCTGCTGTATCGTCACTCTCAATAAGAATCAGTCCGGGAAACTGATTAAGAAAAGTCATGCATTGTGCGATTGCAATAGGATGAGACCGGATTTCCTTTATATCAGTAATCTTCTGGTCAGGCAGAGCCATGAGATTCTGTTTTATGCGAAGGTTATGTTCACCCAGGATCTTCATCCCTGATTCCCTGATGAGTGTATAATTATAGAGGATACTGCCCGACCTTGCATTCTCAATCGCCATCACGGCAAAGTCAGCTTCACCGCCTTTAAGAAAATTAAGTTCGAGATCAAAAGTCGAACAAGGTACTATCTCAATTTCATCGTAATTGAAGTACTGTCTTGCAGCAACTTCATGAAAACTTCCGGTCTCTCCCTGTATTGCTATCTTCATTCTCAGATATGTATTAAAAAAGCAAGGGCCCCTCCGAGGGACCCTTGCTATCATATAATTAAATTATCTGTATACAAAAATCCCTTTATCTGTTTTTAAAATAAAAATAGAAATAATAAAAGGAGATAAAATATTTGTATACAATATTCATTTGGTTGAGTTATTGACTTACAAAAGTAATGGAATTTTTAAAAAAACAATTAAAAAATCAGAAAAAGTGGAGATTTGGTTAAATATCAATAGTTTTTGTCACCAATGGGTGGTTGAAAATGTTGAAATCCATTGACCACAAAGGTCACAAAGGTTTTACACAAAGATCACAAAGAACTGAATTATATGATTTTGGCTTTGTGGGCTTTGTGCCTTCTTAGTGTTCTTTGTGGTTAAAATTCCTTATCAACTTCTATATCTGATGCTTATCAGCTATTTTTTATGTCTTTCCTTTAAAACCTCCTCAATACTTTGCAAATTTACTCCCTTTGCTTTCAATAATATAAGCAGATGATAGAACAGATCAGCTGCTTCATTTCTAAATAGTTCAATGTTATCATCCTTGGCTTCAATTACCAATTCAACCGCTTCTTCCCCGACTTTCTGCGCTACTTTATTAATTCCTTTTTTATAAAGCTTGTTTGTGTATGATTTTTCCGTGTTGTTATTAATTCGCTGGTTTATAATATGTTCCAGTTCATAGATAAACCCTTTCGCAGTTTCGTCACCAAAACATGAAGTACTTCCGGTGTGACAAGTGGGTCCTGCAGGAGTGGCTTTTATAAGGATTGAATCATTGTCACAGTCGGCTGAAATTTCTTCTGCATACAGGTAATTACCTGAAGTTTCTCCTTTGGTCCAGAGCCGGTTTCTAATCCTGCTGAAAAAAGTTACCTTTTTTTCCTCCAGGGTCTTTTTGAAAGCATCCTCATTCATATATCCTAACATCAATACCCGGAGTGTATTATTATCCTGAATAACCACGGGGACCAATCCGTTTCCTTTTGCAAAATCAATTTGTTCCATCTTGAATTATTTAATACTAATCTAGTTTTATTTCTCTGTGCCCCTCTGTGCTTCTCTGTGTCACTCTGTGAAAGTTCTTAATTTTTTTGTTACACTGAGGATCACAGAGGAAACACAGAGAACCACAGAGAAAGAAGATTCTTATCTTATTGCAATACCATTATGTTTCAGATATTTTTTCAGTTCTCTGATATCTATCTCCCCGAAATGAAATATACTTGCGGCAAGAGCAGCACTGCATTCAGTATTAAAAAAGACCTGACTGAAATGTTCCATTGATCCTGCTCCTCCTGATGCAATAACAGGTATATTGACGTTCCTGCTAACCTTACCAGTAATATCCAGCGAAAACCCTGATTTTGTACCATCATTATTCATTGAAGTCAGCATTATTTCACCTGCTCCAAGTTCTTCAACCCTGTATGCCCAGTCTATGGTTTTTAATTCAGTTTTAGTCCGGCCTCCATCTACAACAACAATCCATTCATCAACAGCAACTTTTGTGTCAATTGCAACCACGATACACTGACTCCCGAACTGCGCTGCAATCTCAGAAATCAGTTCAGGTCTCCTTACTGCCGATGAATTTACTGTTACCTTATCGGCTCCTGCATTTAAAAGAATTGAAACATCCTCAACTGTGTCAATTCCTCCTCCAACAGTAAAAGGTATATTTATTTCAGATGCAATCCTTTCAACCAGTCCTGCGAGAGCTTTCCTGTTCTCGATTGTCGCGGTAATATCCAGAAATACAATTTCGTCGGCACCTTGTTTCACATAAATTTTTGCAAGTTCAACAGGATCTCCTGCATCAATAAGGTTGATAAAATTCACTCCCTTTACCGTTCGACCGTCCTTAATATCGAGACATGGAATTATTCTTTTTTTTAGCATAGCTTTCCCAATTCTTTCAAAGTTATTTTTCCCTCATAAACAGCTTTCCCGATAATTACACCCTCGCAACCTGTTTCACGTACATCCTCAATGTCTCCAATTGATGAGATACCTCCGCTGGCAATAAGATTTATTTTTACTGCATCAAGAATTTCTCTATACAGATCTAAAGAAGGTCCCTGAAGCATACCATCTTTTTTAATATCAGTACATATTGCATATTTCACACCTTTCGATTTGTAATCAGATATAAAACTTATTATTTCTTTGTCAGACTTTTCGAGCCAACCACCGGTCAAGACATTCCTGTCGATACAATCAGCGCCGAGAATCAGCTTTTCCTGTCCCAGTTTTGTGAGCCACTCAATGAATAGCTGAGGCTCAGTTACGGCTATACTACCTGCAGTAACCTGCCGTGCTCCTGCATTAAATGCTGTTATCAGATCTTCATATGATCTTAATCCTCCACCAAAATCAATTTTTAATTTTGTCTTCCAGGCAATTTTTTCAAGGACCTTGATGTTTTCCAGCTTTTTATTTTTTGCCCCTTCAAGATCGACGAGATGTAAATAATTTATGCCATTATCTTCAACTTCTAAGGCAACCTCCATGGGATCTACATTATAGATTTTCTTAGTTCTGAAATCTCCTCTGGTAAGACGAACACATTTCCCACCTATAATATCAATCGCTACAATGATTCTCATAGTTCCAGAAAGTTTTTCAATATTTTTTCGCCTGTTTCAGCTGATTTTTCAGGATGAAACTGTGTTGCATAAAAATTTTGCTTTTGCATCGCTGCACTGAATGGAAGAATATAGTCGCAGGTAGCCAATGTGGATGATGAAATTTCGGCATAATAACTATGAACATAATAGAGGTTGTCCTTTAATGTCAGACCTTTGAAAAGGTCTCCTTTCATAGTCAGACAATTGTTCCAGCCCATATGCGGGATCTTCTCAACCGGAGGAAATAATCTTACATCTGAATCAAATATTCCCAGGCATTCTGTGTCACCTTCCTCAGAATAGCGGCACATCAGCTGTAAACCAAGACAAATCCCGAGTACAGGTTGTTTCAAAGAAATTATTGTTTTATCCAATCCTCTTTCCCTTAGATAATGAATTGCAGAACTGGCTTCTCCAACACCTGGAAAAATGACTTTATCTGCATTTGATAGCTCAGTTGGATTGTCTGTAATGATGCTTTTATAACCCAGACGGGTAAGTGCATTATATACCGATTTTATATTTCCGGCATTGTATTTCAAAATGGCTATCATAAAATTCCTTTAGTAGTGGGCAAGTTAAAGTTATCTGATCGTTTTACAGCGAGTTTCATTGCTTTTGCAAATGCTTTGAAGATTGCTTCGATCTTATGATGTTCATTATGTCCTTCGGCGGTAATATTCAGGTTACATTTTGCATTATCGCTGAAAGACTTGAAAAAATGGAAAATTAATTCAGTGGGAAGCTCTCCTATTTTCTCACGGGTGAAGTTCACATTCCATACAAGCCAGGGTCTGCCTCCAAAATCCAGTACAACCTGGGCAAGACAATCATCCATCGGTAATAAAAAGCTGTATCTTTCAATTCCTTTTTTTCCTCCAAGGGCTATTAATATACTATCACCCAGCGCAATTGCCACATCCTCTACTGTATGGTGCTCGTCGATATGCAGATCTCCTTTTACCTGAATATTAAGATCAAGATTTCCATGACGGGCAATCTGTTCCAGCATATGATCGAAAAATCCAATTCCGGTATTAATTGAACTTTTACCTGATCCGTCAAGATTCAGTTCTACGAGTATATCAGTCTCGGATGTTTTCCTTTCTACTTTTGCTTTTCGTGGAATCTGTTTAAGGTATGTATAGATATCGCTCCAGTCTTTGGTTGAAAATTCGGCTCCAGAAGCACTTTCATCGCCCATAAAAATGGCTTTGCATCCGAGGTTTCTGGCGAGTTCAACGTCAGTAAACCTGTCGCCAATAACGTACGATGAGTCCAGATCAATACCTTTTGCAAGATATTTTACAAGCATTGCAGTTCCGGGTTTACGGGTCGGAGCATTTTGTGATGAAGTTGTTCTGTCAATAAATATTTCAGCGAATGAAACGCCCTCACCTTTGAGAATTTCCAGGATCTTATTTTGAACAGGCCAGAAATTTTCTTCTGGATGTAATGCTGTACCGAGACCATCCTGGTTCGTCACCATAACGAGTTCAAAGTCAGTCTCTTTCGCTATCTTCGACAAACATGTAATTGCTCCAGGCAGAAAAGTAAGCTTCTCAAAACTATCTACCTGCTCATCTTCCGGTTCGGTTATGATGGTACCATCTCTGTCAATAAAAAGTACTTTCTTCATATTGAAATAGATTTTAAAGCATTGATCAGCCGGTCGTTTTCTGACTTTTTACCGATAGTAATACGAACGCAATTATCAACAATTTTACTACGGTTTCTGATAATTATATTCCTGTTTACCAATTCATTATAAATATACTCTGCATTTTTAACTTTTGCAAGAAGAAAATTAGCATCAGATGGATAGACTTTTTCTATAATATTCATTCTTGACAAAATTATCAAAAGTCTATCTCTTTCCTTTTTAATTCTGAGAACCTGTCGTTTACATTGCTCAATTTGACTCAGTTTATGCAATACGGCTTTTTGATTGATTGTGCTTATGTTATATGGTGGTTTCAGCTTATTGAAATACTTAACAATTTCCGGATTTGAAAATGCCATTCCTACTCTGACTGCTGCCAGTCCAAATGCCTTACTGAACGTCTGCATAAGTATAAGATTAGGATATTTGTCAACAAGTTTGATAAATGATGGTTTTTCGCTGAAATCAATATAAGCTTCATCGATCACGACAATCCCGTTAAATTTGATTATTATAAATTCAACGTCATGATAATTCATAGCGTTGGCTGTAGGATTATTCGGGGAGCAAATAAAAAGCAGTTTAACTCTTTTGTCTGAGAGCCATTTTTCAGTTTTATTAAGATCGATCTGAAAACTATTGTTCAGTGGAATCTTTACTACTTCAATATCGTTTACGGAAGCAGACACTTCATACATTCCGTAAGTGGGAGTGAATGTTAGTGCTTTGTCAACTCCCGGGTTGCAGAAAACCCTGAAACAAAGATCTATAATTTCATCACTGCCGTTTCCGAGGAATATTTTCTCCTCTTCAATCCCTTTGACTTTTGCAATTACGGTTTTCAGATCTCTCTGATAAGGATCGGGATAACGGTTCAAATTTCCATAAGGGTTTTCGTTGGCATCCATAAAAATACCGGTTTTGCCTTTGAAGTCGTCCCTGGCACTTGAATAGGGAATAAGTTTTTTAACATTCTCCCTTACTATTTCATTGAGGTCAAACATTCTCTAAACTTTTAAGTCTTACACTAACCGCATTTTTATGTCCCAATAATGATTCGGCTTCCGCCATAATTTCAATTACAGGTCCAAGATTTTTGATGCCTTCAGAACTTATCTCCTGAAAAGTTATTTTTTTAAGAAAACTATCAACAGAGACTCCACTGTAATTTCTTGCAAATCCATTTGTAGGAAGAGTGTGGTTAGTTCCGGAGGCATAATCACCGGCACTTTCACAACTAAAAACTCCCAGGAAGACAGAACCTGCATTTTTAATGTTGTTGGCGACTGAGTTTGCATCAGCAACATTAATAATCAGGTGTTCCGGTGCATAGAGATTGCTGAAATCCACACAGCTGTTTATTGTCTGTAACATGATCAGTTTACTGTTTTCAAGAGCTTTTAAGGCGATATCTCTTCTTGGCAGATATTCCACCTGTTTATCAACCTCTGATTTTACTCTTTCGAGAAGTTCCAGATTATCAGTCAGCATAATCACCTGACTGTCAGGCCCATGTTCTGCCTGTGAGAGCAGATCTGCAGCGATAAATTCAGGGTTGGCCTTTTTGTCAGAAATCACCAGCACTTCACTGGGGCCGGCAGGCATATCAATTGCAATACCATCCTGTTGAACCAGCTCCTTCGCTTTTGTAACATACTGATTACCCGGACCGAAAATCTTGAAAACCTTAGGAATACTTTGCGTTCCATAAGCCATTGCCGCAATAGCCTGAGCTCCGCCAACTTTAAATATTTCAGATAGACCGATAAGTTGAGCAGTATATAGAATCAATGGGCTTATATTTCTATCCTTGCCAGGAGGAGTACAGATAATTATTTCTTTACATCCTGCAATTTTTGCCGGAATTCCGAGCATAAGGAGTGTTGAAAAGAGGGGAGCGCTACCTCCCGGGATATACAGACCCACTTTTTCAATGGCTACACTTTTTCTCCAGCATCTGACTCCTTTGAATGTTTCAATAACCGGTTCGGTGATAAGCTGGGCAGAATGGAAATTCTCAATATTCTTTTTTGCTATGTTTATTGCATTTTTAAGCTCTTGCGGAATTTGTTCCACTGATTTACGGATCTCATCTGATGATACTTTTAAGTCTCCGGGAGGTATCCTGTCAAATTTTTCGGAGTAACTGTAAATTGCTTCGTCAGCCTCTGATTTTACACTTTTTAAAATACCTATTACTACATCAGTGAGATCGTTCCTGGGTATTTCCGGACGTCTGCAGAGCTCGCTCCAATTTTCTTTTTCAGGAAGAATTATTGTTTTCATTACAGTATCATTTTCTCAATTGGAATGACAAGTATACCTTCTGCGCCCGCTGCTTTCAGCTGATCGATCCTGTCCCAGAATTCGTCCTCTTTTACAACTGAATGCAGGCTATACCATCCTTTCTCGACCAACGGAACGATGGTGGGGCTCTTCATCCCGGGAAGAATGCTGCATATATTCGCGATAGCCGATTGGGGAGTATTGAGTAATATATATTTATTCTCTTTTGCATTTTTAACTGCTCTGATCCTGAAAAGCAATCTGTTTAAGATAGTTTGTTTTTCAGGACTCATATTCTTATTCCCAATAATGACTGCCTGGCTCTTAAGAATAGTTTCCACTTCGTGTAACCCATTGGTAAGCAGAGTACTGCCTGAACTTACAATGTCACATACTGCATTTGCAAGGCCTATACCGGGAGCTATTTCCACACTTCCACTGATCTCTTCAATCTCAGCTTTAATTTTATTTTTATTAAGAAAGCCGGTAAGGATATGAGGGTAGCTTGTAGCAATTTTTTTATTAATGAAATAGCCTAAACCCTCATATTTCTCTTCCTTCGGAATTGCAAGACTAAGTCTGCACTGTGCAAAACCAAGCTGTTCTATTATATTGACATCTTTATTCTTTTCAAATACCATGTTTTCACCAAGAATACCAATATCGGCAACTTGTTGCTCAACATATTGAGGTATATCATCATCCCGGAGGAAGAGAAGTTCAACCGGAAAATTCCGGGCAGTGGTTTTAAGGACGCTGATGCCATTGGAGAATTTGATGCCACATTCTTCAAGTAGCTTTTTTGAATTTTCACTTAGTCGTCCACTCTTTTGAATCGCAATTTTCAGTTCACTCATTTTTCTATTTTCAAATGTGTCTGAGCAGACCTGCAGGGAAACGAAAAACCCGCCTGATCAGCTCAGACAGGTTTATGATATTTTAATTTACATACATATCACTATCACCTCGCCTGAACGCAAAGATGAAAATGATGATGTGATGTTGAATTGTGGTACATTTCTTATAATTATAAATGCAAAGGTAGTAAAAAATTAACAAATAATAACAAAAATTGATCTTTTATAACTAAACTCTTTCAGCAACAAGGTCTCCGACTTCAGAAGTTGAAAATCCCATTTTGCCTGCTCCCATATCTTTTAATTTGTTAGCTGTTACATCCATGATAGCTTTTTCGATTGCATGAGCGGCATTTTCTTCACCAAGGTGTTCAAGCATCATGCCTCCGCATGCAATTGAAGCCAGAGGGTTAATGACATTCTTTCCGGTATATTTTGGAGCAGAACCACCAATAGGCTCAAACATTGAAACACCTTCAGGATTAATATTTCCTCCGGCAGCTATGCCCATTCCTCCCTGAGTAATTGCTCCCAGATCGGTTATAATATCCCCAAACATATTTGTCGTGACAATAACATCAAACCATTCAGGATTTTTGACCATCCACATGCAAGTTGCATCCACGTGATAATATTCCCGTTTAATATCTGGATAATCAGCTTTGCCTATCTCATGGAACGCCCTTTCCCAAAGATCAAATACATAAGTTAAGACATTGGTTTTTCCGCAAAGGGCAAGAGTATTTCTCTTATTCCTTTTTCTCGTATATTCAAAAGCATACCGCAGACAACGCTCAACCTGCATACGGGTATAAACCATGTTCTGAATGGCAACTTCATTTGGAGTGCCTTTCATGGTAACACCACCTATACCCGTATATACATCACCTGTATTTTCCCTTACTACAACATAATCAATATGCTCTGGCCCCTTATCTTTAAGTGGTGTGGCCACTCCAGGGTACAGTTTAATCGGACGAAGATTAATATACTGATCCAATTCAAAACGTAGTTTCAGCAGAATTCCTTTTTCCAGAATACCTGGTTTTACATCAGGATGTCCTATAGCACCCAAAAAAATCGAATCAAACTTTTTTAATTGATCTGTCGCAGAATCTGGTAGAATTTCACCTGTTCTCAGATAACGATCTCCTCCAAAATCAAATTCTTCGAAATTCAGCTTAAATCCAAATTTTGAAGCCACTGCATTTAGTACTTTTTTACCTTCCCTGACAACTTCCGGGCCGGTACCATCACCAGGAATAACAGCAATATTGTATGATTTACTCATAAGTTTATTAGAATTTATTATTATTTACTTCAGGATAAATGTCAGGATATTTAATGTATATCTATACTTCGGTTAATCTTTTATTAGCTATAGTTTTTATTTCAATATTCTCAATAATATTCAGCATTCTTTCAGTTGCCTTTATAGCCGATTCCGTCTGATCGGCATCAAATCCCCTGGTTTTAAATTCCTTCCCATTGTAATCCCAGGTAATTACAGTCTCCACAAAGGCATCAGTCTTACCACCAGGAGGAATAGATACCTGGTAATCTGTTAATACCGGATACTGTTTTCCAAGTTTGTCATAGATTATCCTTAATGCTTTCATAAATGCATCATATTGTCCGTCGCCGGATGACGTTTCCTGGTACAAATTACCGTCAATTTCAATCAGTACACTTGCAAATGGTTTTAAACCGTAGGAGAGGGACAGGGAATAGTTTTTGATAAAGATCTTATAGTTAATCTCTTCACTTCCCAACACATCAGCGATAATAAAAGGCAGGTCTTCTGTAGTAACATTCTCTTTTTTATCCCCAAGTTCAATGACTCTCTGAGTCACTTTAGTGAGTGATTCAGGATTCAGAAACAGTCCGAACTCCTCAAGATTTTTCCTGATAGTTGCTTTTCCTGATTGTTTCCCCAGTGCATACTTTCTTTTTCTACCAAATCGTTCAGGCAGCAGGTTATTATAATAGAGGTTGTCTTTACTATCTCCGTCAGCATGTACCCCTGAAGTTTGAGTAAAAACATTTTCCCCTATCACCGGTTTGTTCACAGGTATACGTATTCCGCTGAATGTCTCTACTATTTTACTTGCCTTGGTTATCTCAAACTCATTTATCCCCGTCTCCGTTTTAGTAAGATCACGAAGAACACCAATTACGCTTGAAAGAGGTGCATTCCCGGCTCTTTCTCCAAGACCGTTAATAGTTGTATGAATTCCTTTTATTCCTGCCTTAACTGCTGAAAAGACATTGGCAACTGCCAGATCATAATCATTATGTGCATGAAAATCAAAATGAAGTGAAGGATACCGGTCAATAATTTTTTTACAGAAGTTGAAGGTCTGTTCCGGGTTAAGGATGCCCAGGGTATCAGGCAGCATGAATCTTTGTATGTTTGCATCCTTTAGAGAATCCAGCATATAAAAGACATATTCTTCAGAATGGATCATTCCATTTGACCAGTCTTCGAGATAAATATTTACCTCCATATCACGCGATTCAGCTTTTCTGAGAATCTCTTTTATATCGCTTACATGCTTTTCAGGCGTTTTTTTCAATTGTTTTTCAAGATGGCGGAGTGAACCTTTACAAAGAAGATTGATAACCTTTCCTCCTGCATCATCAATCCAGTTTAAGGAAATATCACCGTCGACAAACCCCAGAACTTCTACTTTTCCATGTAGATTGTTATGACGGGCCCAGTCAGTTATTTGCCTGATAGCCTCAAATTCCCCTGAGGAAACTCTTGCTGAAGCTACTTCAATCCTGTCGACTTTAAGATCCTTAAGGAGAACCTTGGCAATGTGGAGCTTTTCGAGTGGGGAGTATGACACTCCCTGCGTCTGTTCTCCATCCCTGAGGGTGGTATCCATTATTTCAACTCTCATTATACCAGGCTTTTATTGTTTTCGTAACTGGTTATTGCACTACTCATAGTTAAGAGAAAGTCAATATCATCCAGCCCTTTAAGCAGACATTCCTTTTTATATGGATTGATTCCGAATTTGACAGAATCTCCTGAAGGTAATATAGAAAATATCTGCTTTTCAAGATCAATTTTAACTTTTGTATCAGGATTATTTTGAACCTGATTCAGTAGTTTTTTCAGAAGCTCATCGGAGATTACTATTGGAAGAAGACCGTTGTTAAGAGCATTGTTCATGAATATATCAGCAAAGAAACTCGAAACGACTGCTCTGAAACCATAATCAAAAATCGCCCAGACAGCGTGTTCGCGACTTGAACCGCTTCCAAAATTCTTGCCGGCTACAAGTACCTTTCCCTTGTAACCTGGATTATTAAGAACAAACTCACCGTTCTTCTCACCTGTTTTTGTATATCTCCAGTCACGGAACAGGTTATCTCCGAATCCTTGTCTTGAGGTCGCACTTAAAAACCTTGCCGGGATTATCTGATCCGTATCAACATTCTCAAACGGCAACGGGACACAGGTTGACTCAATAGTATCAAATTTAACTTTTGACATATCTTATTATTTATTTATATTAATCTCTTCGGTTAAAAATTCTCTGGGGTCTGTTATTTTCCCGGTAATCGCTGCGGCTGCTGCTGTAAGCGGACTTGCAAGCAAAGTTCTGGAACCGGGGCCCTGTCTCCCTTCAAAGTTTCTGTTGGAAGTTGAGACTGCATACTTCCCCAGAGGGATTTTATCTTCGTTCATAGCCAGGCATGAGGAACATCCCGGTTGTCTTACCTCGAAGCCAGCACTTTTATAAAGGTCTATCAGACCCTCGGCAACCATCTGTTCTTCGACCTTTTTTGATCCCGGGACGATCAGTGCTGTGATATTATCAGCTTTCTTTCTTCCTCTGATTACCTCGGCGAAAGCCCTGAAATCTTCTATCCTGCCATTTGTACAGCTCCCTATAAAAACATAATCGATCGGATGACCAAGAAGTTTCATGCCGGGTTTAAATCCCATATAATCAAGTGATTTAATAAATGAAGAAGAGGCTTTAATACCTTTCTCGTCCGACAGTGGAATTGAATCATCGATAGCCATTCCCATTCCGGGGTTTGTACCATATGTTATCATGGGTTTTATTAAACTGGCGTCAAATTTGAGGTCTTTGTCATAGAGAGAGTCCGAATCACTCCGGAGCTTTTTCCATTCCTCAACAGCAGAATTAATGTCAGATATTCCATGAATTGAAGGTAACTTCCTCAGATATTCGAATGTAGTTTCATCAGGAGCTATTAAGCCGCCACGCGCACCCATTTCGATGCTCATATTGCATATTGTCATCCTGCCTTCCATACTCAGATTTCTTATTGACGAACCACAATATTCGACAAAATATCCTGTTGCTCCGCTGGCAGAGATCTCAGATATAATATACATGATTATATCTTTGGAAGTCACTCCTTTGTGAAGTTCACCATCAAGTGTAATCCTCATCTTCCTTGGTTTTGGCTGAAGAATACACTGAGTAGCAAGTACCATCTCAACCTCGCTGGTACCAATACCGAATGCTATGGTACCAAATGCACCATGTGTGGAGGTATGGCTGTCGCCACACACAATTGTCATTCCGGGAAGAGTGTAACCAAGTTCCGGACCAATTACATGCACAATTCCGTTTTTCGGATCGTTCAGCCCAAACAGCTCTATTCCATATTTCTGGCAATTCTCGCTTAGTCTTTCAACCTGGTTTCGCGACAATTGATCGCGTATTGGAAGATGCTGGTCTTTAGTTGGGATATTATGGTCGGCGGTAGCAATGGTTTTGCCAGGTCTGAATACTGGAATACCGCGTTCTTTCAGCCCATTAAAAGCCTGAGGACTGGTGACCTCGTGTATATAATGTCTGTCAATATAAAGAACATCAGGTCCATCTGCGATGGATTTCACAACATGGCTGTCCCAGATTTTGTCGAAAAGTGTTTTAGAGTTCATTTATGATGTATTTGTTTTTCTCTGTGTAACTCTGTGAATTCCTCTGTGTAACTCTGTGTCAGTTCTTTTTTTGTTACACAGAGAACCACAGAGGAGTCACAGAGAACCACAGAGGCATTTATTTTATTTTAGAAAGAGCATCAATAAAGGCTTCAACTGAAGCGGTAATGATATCGGTATTTGCTGAAAAGCCATAATAGATTTTTCCCTGGTGTTCAACCTGTATGTGAACTTTACCGAGGTCATCACTGCCTTTCGTAATAGCCTGAATCAGAAATTCTTCGAGATGCACAGTTTTGCTGATCAGTTGTTTGACAGCGGTAAATGCAGCGTCTATTGGTCCATTCCCTGAAGCTGTAGAGAAGTGAACCTCACCATTTATCTTCACGCCAACGGTTGCAACCGGAATTAATGATTTCCCGCATGAAACCTGAAGAA
>Ga0302206_1000469_pt1 | contig 15777 bp, 2 predicted proteins | sample II_Fen_E2_1_FD_194581 | JGI IMG/M metagenome (GOLD analysis project Ga0302206, IMG submission 194581) | Peat permafrost microbial communities from Stordalen Mire near Abisko, Sweden - II_Fen_E2_1 | ecosystem: Environmental > Terrestrial > Soil > Wetlands > Permafrost | place: Sweden: Abisko...
CTAGTTGCTTATGTATTGATTCTAAAGTAGAATCTTCAGCATTAGAACTATAGATATTAGAGTTTGCTAATGGAGTTTTTGATTTATAAAACTCCATTAGCACTCTTGCTAAAGATAGTGAATCCTGGTCGTTTACACTATATGTACATGCCATATTATTACTATTTACAATTAATTTTTATTTTCTTTTCTTTAATAGATTTTTGTAGCCAATCTCTAAAGTTAGCGTCAAAAAATATTAAATTAGCATTCTTAACATCTTTGCTAATATCTCTTTTATTAAAACCTGTAATGTCTTTTACAGATGCAGAAAGTAATCCTTCTAAATCTTCAATGTTTAAATCATTAAATGATTCAGCACTTAAATCTTCAGACACTTCTGCTAAACCAGCCACAATACCATCAAATAATTGATTTTTAAAATCATCTTCAATATCAGCCAATCCATTGTCTAATAACTTTTGAGATAAATATGTTACTAAGTCTTCTTCAATAGTAAAGGCATCTAAGGCCTTTTCTTTAAGTTTTCCAACTCGATGCCCTTCAATAATTTTATCATATAAAGTAGGTTTGGTATATCTTAAAGACGTTAAAAATAGATGTAAGAATTCATGAACAACATCATCTTCATTTGCTTTACTATTATACATATTAATTACAATAGTAGGTTTTCCATCTACATCGGGCTCAATTCAAGCCTTTTTATTTTTATATTTCCTATATTGTTCATCATTTGTTGTATCTCAATTTACTCTTGAGACTTCAATATCAAATAAATTTGCAAACTTATAACCTACATAGGCAGCTAATTCATCACGATCAGTTAGTGTTTTTCTGCTTGGTTTAATATCAAGATTAGCATCCAAATCTTTTTGATTTTCAGAAGTAAATGGAAGATACATTGCTTTAAATACTTTATCATTAAATGCTTTATCAATATTTAAAGATCGGCGAATTGTAATAATTTTTCCATCGTTATTAATTCCATTATATTCTAAAGTCATTATACCATTGTCTGTATTTACTACTTTAAACATTTTATTACTAAAGTCAATATTAGCACTTCCTGCAAAAGATTTAGCAAAACAAAAATAAGTATTTGTCTTAATATAATCTCTAAATTTATTATAATTTGGTCTAAGAATTCCACCTTTATCCTGCAAGATATACTCTTTTAAAGATTTGTTATATCTTTTAATATAACCATTATCCTTTTGTAAAAGAAATAATTGTTTACCACGAACATTTTGAAGTTTATTTAAGTCCTTAATTAGCTCTTCAGTTACATCACTAAATTGATCTGCAATCGCATCCATACGAGGCCCTCATCTAACACTGCCAACATCATAATTGCCAGATTTTAATAGAGTGGGACTTATATTATCATTTACAAGTTTTGGTATAACATAACGAGCAGGTACTAATTTAAAGCCATTAGCTTTATCAAGCATAAATCTATTTGTATCAATTTCATCAGCACTATTAGCTGATACTAATGTAAAATTATTAAAATCAGCCATTGTTCTTCCATCTTCTGGAGCAATATCTCTTTTAGTAATAAATAAATTAGCTTTAGAAAAATCAGCAAATTCATAACTATGTCCAACGTCTACTCCATTTTTAATTTGAAGACGAACTGCATAGTTATCCTTTTTACTAATGATTTTATATAGAGTCCCTGAATTTTCTTCTTCTCCTGGAATTACAAAGTAATCTCCGTCTTGAGCTGCTTCTGCAGTTAAGAAATAGGAAAAATTAGCATCACGAACTGATTGTTCTTTTAGATAGATATTGTCATATTCTTTAGCTACATCTTGTAACTCTTTAATTGTTAACTCCGGTAACTTAGGAGTAAACATTTCTACAATACTTTCTCTTGGTTGTGCAATAATTTTCTTAAGTGTACGAGTTTTATCTGCATCTCTTGTTTTAACAATAATATAAACTTTATCATCAGATACAGCAGCAACTTGATTATAGAAAACGGAATCAGGATGGCCTTTGACTCTAGTTACGATTTTAACAAAATCTTTGGGTTTAATTGGTAGATAATTCTTTCCTACTTTTTGAACGCGATCTAATGTTTCTAATAAATCACGTTTTTTACTTCATTCTTTATCTGTAAAGCTATCACTCAGTTCACTATTCAAAATAGTAAATGATTTAATATTTCTAAAGTCTACAGGAAAAGAACGACGTTTTTCAGTCTTAGAATTTAATCTAATTTCTCCAGGGAATATATCTCGAACAACACCTCAAGAATTTTCAATTGTTTTATTTTTCTTTTTATCGTAATAATCATAGCTAACAGTTGACCCACGTTTTACTAAAGTTTTAACAATATCCTCAGGTAATTTCTCCTGATCTTTAACTGTTACAATGAATTCTCCAGGAAATTGTTGCTCTAATGTTAAGGCATCTTGATGACTATCTATATCCTCAATTGGATTTAAATTATTTAATTTTTTAAAATAGAATAAACTATCAGGAGTTAATATAATAGATTGATCTTTAGCTAATTCAGTTATGATACCATTAGCAGACCAAAATCCAGAATCTATTCTAATTCCACCCTTTTCTCTAACAATACTTGTGGGAATCAAATTCATAGTTCAATTTGAATCTGACCTTTTTCCTTTTTTAACTGGGCGACCATCATTCAAAGGAATGCTAATAATATCTTGATATAGTTTTACATTAGATAATGCTCAATCTTGTAGACTATTAATATCATCTTTAGTTATTTCTTCAGCTTTATCAAAATGATAATTAATTACATTCTTATGTATAAAATTTTGAATGGATTCTTTACGTTGTTTCTTAAGAAATTCCCTATTTTCTTGATCCTCTTTATTAAACTCTTCTAGAACTTGAGCCATTCGACTTTTAGTCCCACTTCCATACTTATCAGGACTGATATGTTTAAATAAAGTTTGTAGTACTTTTATATGTTGATTTTTACGCTTCTGTAATTTAGTAACAAATGTTTCTTCGTCAGTTTCTTCGGGTTCATAATTAACTAATAAATCATCAGCAACTAAGTTAATAATTTTATCAATTGCAGATTTAGTCCCAGTTTTATGAGATAACATCTTAAAGAACTCTGGATCCATATATTCACCCTCTTCATTAATATAACCTAAGAAGAATTTTTTAACATCAAAATTTGTTAAATTAATTTTATTTGTATAACCTTCATTATATTCTTTAACAATACTAGATACATCTGATGCATTTAATTTTGATGAAAGATAAGTAAATATTCCTAAGAATAAAGAAAGTTCATTAGAATTATTATAAAAGAAAATTGGGGTTTTAGTAGCTTCATCTTCAACAACAATAGTAGTATTTAAAGAACCCTTATTAAAGGTTGCATTATAAAATGATTTAGTAGATCGAACTCCATTTTTATTTGGAAATGCATAACCAATTAAATCTTTTAAAGCAGTTAAAGCATCAGAACTTTGATTAGCACCTTGCAACTTACTTATTTCAGAATTAAAAGAAGTAATCTGCTCATTAACAGATTTAACCCCAATTAAAGAATCAACTTCAACTTTTTGAAAGTACTTTTGACTTAATGTTTTATTTAATTCAAATAATAAATCAGATATAGAAATCTTACTTTCTGTTCCCCTAGTATTTCTTTTAATAATAGTAGCATCACTACGTAATATTTTAAATAAAGCATCATTAATATTTGTAATAGTTAATTCTTCATCTATTTTAGAGTTTATTCTATTAATGAATTGTTCTGTAATAGAAGTTTCTAATTCAGGATTAATTGCACTTATAGCTGCAGAAACTTTAGGGCCTGATAAGCCTGAATTAATATGTTCAGAGATTTGATCTTTAATTGCTTTAAGTTCTTTGTCTCTAGATTCTTCAGCAGTTGTAACAGCTTCTTCGCTTAAGTCATCTGCCGAGAGAGCCTCGTTTTTTAATGCCACATAATCCCTTAATAATCTATCTAATAGGGGAGTTTGGGCGGCTCTAGTAAGGTTAGCGGAGAATTTTACTTCTCCGCCACCTGGTAATTTTATAATATAAAAACAATTCATACTACTCGCACTTATAATTTATGAGTAAATTTTGACTTCTTAATAATGATCTTATTGTTGCAACAGTTTGGTAATAAACACTTTCTTGGAAATTATTCTTAGCGGCTGTGGTATTAATAACGAAGTCACTATTTTTAATTTGAATCATATCTCCATCAAGAAGCATTTTCCCTCTTACTTGATTAATTAGATAAAGAATATTATTAATCTGTTGTTCTTTTAAAATCTTCTTCTTTTTTTCAGTTTCATTTGTAATTTCAAAAATATCTTTGATACCTCTATCAACTCTTGAACTAAACATTAAATAATCATTGGCAATAGATGATCCATCTTTTACATAATCTTGAAATAATGGAGTAAGACGATTATCACCGTATGTTTCATTATTTACAATTAAATTATATAGATAAAATAAATCTTTTCATTTAACAATTTGACCATTTAATGCTGTAACTTTATTTGATGGCTCAATTGAGCTATCAATTTTATTAAATTCATTTAATAATTTAAGAAAGTTTTCAATACTAATAGGATTATTTAATGTACTAATTCCATATGTAGGGGCTATTTGTGTACCAAATAAACTAAATGGATTTCTCATACTTCTTAATGTTAATGTATCACTTAGATCAGATGTTTCTGATTTTTCTAATACACTAAATAGAACTTGTTCCATCATTATTTTAAAATTTGCTATTCCATAATCAGATGTTAAATCAATAATAACATCATTGTCTGAACTAGGTTCAATTTTTAAAACCATATCTCCAACATGAGGAATTTTATTTTTAGTTGCTCCTCTTAAATCAAGTGCTGAATGCATTTTGGCTCCGTCTGAAGTATATAAATGAACATTTGGAACGCCAGCTAATTTTAATAAATCTTTTGCACTAAATTTAAAATTTGCAATTTTAGACTCTTTATCAGCTGTTTTTAATCAAGAAGAAATCATATAATTATCAAATGCCGAAAATGCACGACTTAACATTTTATCGTCCATAGGAATTGGTAATGCTGAATTTCCTCTTTGATGTTTTAATACTTGATCTTTCTTAACATCAGTTGTTAAAGCTTTTTCATTTGTTCTAAGTAAATCTCTATAATATGAGAATACAAAGTTAAACTTTTTTGATGTTAATAAAGCTATATTAAAGGTAGTTCCTACACTATGAATCATTTCTCTAAAGTGAGGCACATTTTCTAATACATCAAATACATTAACTGTATTTTTAATTAAATTATAGTAATTTGCTGCAGCCTTTCTATATTTATCATTTTTAGGATGAATAAAATGACGACAGTTAAACTCTCCACCAATAATTGATTTTGTATGAATTTCTTCTTTATTATAATAATTAATTGATGATACTTCAATTTCTGAAGCATTACGAAGTGTGTCAAAAATATAATCAAAAACTTGAGTCTTTGAGTCATTAGACATACTATATAATTTACTTAGATGTGTATTATTATTTAAAATAGCTAATACAATATCCTTATAAGTTTTATTAGTATCTGATAGAGTGGTAGTTTTTGTTCCATCTGCATCAGTTTGACTAATACTATTTACTACTACATTAGTTTCAAATTCAGCTCTTACAGCTGCAACAACTTGATTATAATCATCAGTTCCTTTTAGTAAACTATTAGCTGTTATATTCTTTAAACTCTTAAGTTTAAAGCCAAAAACTTTATGTTCAGAATTAAACATTGCACTTTCAATAACATTTAGAAAATTGTTTAGAGCATCAACGTTTGCATCAATAGAACCATTAACTCCAAAAATCTTAGCCATTGCTCCAAATTCAGCACCTCCATTAAAGATGTCTAAGAAAGTTTTACAAATAGCATCCATATCAGTTCTTGAATTATTATATAATGCAAGTTTACCTTCAATTTGTTGATATTGTTCAACTAATGCTTCAGCATAAACTGGTTTAGTTGTCAGAAAAGTATTTGATTGAATATTATGAGCTACATATTGTGCTAAGTCAGAATTCATATAAATAGAAACATCTTTAGCAGAGAAACCTACAGCTAACATATATAAATGCATAGCGGCTAAGTCAACCACAGCATTAATTTTAGCCATAATTAATTCTTTAGCATTATCAGTTGCTCCAGAAATAAATCCAGAAATTGCTAATGCAGCTTGAATTCTATTAATTTCACTTAATTCTTTTTGTAAGTCTTCATATCCATATAATCCTAAAATAGATTGAAATGTAGATTTAGAAACTCTAGTGTCAGCAATACTTACTCTTGTATGTTTTTTTAATACTCCAGTAGCAGGATCTTGCATATAAAATTCCTTTAAGAAGACTTTATTATCAGATATTCCTTTAATGCTAACTAAACCTTCATCTAATTTTTCATACCAACTATTATAGTAATTGCTAAGTGCAAAGAAAACTTTTAATCCATTAGCTCCAATACCTACGTCTTGTTTACCCACAGCTGCTTGATATTGTTGTTTAAACATGCCAACAGCATTAGTAGACGAGAAACGATCTTTTCTCCTAATTAGATTTTTTGTAAAATCGGTTAAAGTTTTAATCTTAAGATCTGCTTTAGCTCTACTATTGATTGTTTTAGTTAAATCTGCAATTTCTGAATCAGTAATTGAGGCAGGATTAACATCAGCTAAAGTAGAGATTATAGTAAGTAAAGGAGCTTTTTCTCCAGAATTACTAAGTCACTCAGTTAAGATTTTATCAATTTGTTGAAGTCTTACTTTACCAGCCTCTGCCGCCCCAGAGTGCCACATATTAATACTAATAGGCACAGTAGCTAATAATTGATTACTTGGAGCACTAATTGTACTGTTAATCTTAGACACAATTGAATTTTGCAAAGTATGTCTAGAAGAAATATAATCAGTGTATTCATTATAAAAGTTTAAGAATGTTACTAATTTTGATACAGATGGATCAGTTAATATTACTTGATTTGATAAAAGTTTAATATCTTGTGGCGCTAATTCTGAATCAGTTAATAGATCCTTAATAGTTTTTGCCCCTTTATTAATTTTTCTTAAAACTTTACCTAATCTATTTATATCTTCTGGTGCCATTAACTTAGCAATTTCAAATGAATTAGATAAGTTACCTGCAATATTATTAAATCATGCAGCATCTTCATTTAAATTAATAGCTCTTTTAAGAATATATTGAGGAGAACTTTCATTCGTAACACTTACTAAAGTATTAGATGGTATAGGTAATGTACTTAATGCATCCAACTCTTCTTTAGTATTGTAGTCAAACATATTAGTCCATAAATCAAATTGAGAACCTTTATTAAATCCATAACCCATAATGTAGGCCTTATCAATATCAAAGTCAGATCCCTGTAATCAAATTTGTCATACTGATACATAAGCATTATTACTTGGTGTATTAAAGTATGCAATATTTTTCATAGGCATAAAAGACTGCATTGATTGAGCTGGAATACGAGCGGCAATAAATTCATGTGATTTCTCTCATGATGCATATTGTTTCTTTGCTAATTTTTCAATAATTTCTTGTCTATTATTATTAAATCAATTAGCGTCAGGAATATCAGATTGTCCAATCTTAACCTTAGTTAAATTATAATAATATCTTAGTAATTCATTACGTAAATTAACTGGCTGTAAAGTAGATTCATTGATTAAATCTTCTGTTGTATCATTCATTAGAGGAATAATAGCTCTAATCTCTCTAGCTGATTCTATAAACTCTTTAAATCATTTACCAGCATTAGGATTAAATACATACTTAGATTTTGTTGTATTGGCTGCTTTAATGTATAAATAATCATCGCCATCTTTAACTAAAATTTTAGAGCCTAGTTTACCACCTGGCTTCTTATATAAATACTCGCCAGTTTCCCCTAATCTATAAGTTACTGTTTTACCATCTTCTGAGTCCTGTTTTAAAATATTTCCATTTTGTTGTTCAGTTGGAAGTTGAGAAACTAATCTAACAAATATACGTTTCCCATTTTGTAAAACAATTTTAAAATCTGCAGGAGTTGAATCTTCTGCATAATCTTCTTCAAGCAATTCTTTAAAGTAAGAGGAACCCTTAGCTTTAACAGTAGAGATAGTATCATTACCATTACTGAAAGTAGATTTATAAATATTAGGAAGAACTAATTCAGCAGCACTAAATTTATAATTATAAACTTGTTGTGAGTTATTTGTTAAATAATGTTCTTTAACATCATCAAAAATATCAGCTACTAAGGAATCATTCCCAAAATAACCTGTAAAATTAATAATGCCATTTGCATCAGTAAATTTATTTAATTCTTGTAAAGTAATACCTTGGTCAAGTAAGTCTAGATTTCTTTGGGTTCAGAATCTAAAGTAATTATCCAATTTATTAATATCAAGTTTGCCTTCTGCAGTTAAAGTATTAAATCTAGCTGCAAATTGCATTAAAGTATTTAATTCTTGAGGAGTAATATCAGTATCATTTTTATTAGCTAAGAAGTCCTGATGCTGAGTTAATGAGTAACGTAATCTTACTGAATCTAAATCAAATAAGGTTTTTGTTGTCATAGTAGGCAAATATCTCTCATTTTCATTCATTTGGGTAGTAAATGATTGACCTGATGCCGCAGCTTTTTTAGACATTAATAACAATTCAATAACACCTTCTCATCCCATTGGTTTATTTAATCCAAATACTTTTGCAAGTAATAATTGAAGTCTACCAATTGTTTTTTGAATTCATGATAAGCTAGGATTTTGTTCAGCTTGGCGTGCTAATAATTCTTCTATGATTTCTAATTGACCTTCTTCTGAGTTAAGATTAACACCATATTGAGTGGCCATATCTTCAACTGATGCCATATTAGAGCCATCTAATAATTTAGAAGCATTCTTATATAAATAGTCTCTGGCAGATAATAATATATTTTTATATGTATTAGCATCTTCTCCATTAAATAATATACTTAGTCCATGATGACCTACTGCTTCATGAATAATCAATTGATTTCCTTTAGCGGTTCCTTTATAAGCCCCATTTAAAGTAATCTCTTGTGTACTAGGATTATAGAACGAATTAACGATTGCATCAATTCCAGCAGCCTTAGCAATTCCTCGCATAGAACCCTCATCAACATATTGTACTTTTAATTTATTTAAACCAGCTAAAGAAAGACTTGTATATAATTTAGTATTTCTTTCTTTTTCTAACTTAGTGTCAAGGGTGGTGGCCACTTGAAAAGTTAATTCTGCAGGTTTTAAATCACGTGTAACTCGAACTACTTTCTTAATAGCTTTATTTGGGCCATATGCTTTAAGTTTATAATATTCAGCAGGATTAGAAATTTCTCATAATTCTCCAGTTTCTGGATTAATTACAGTATCTGCTAAATTAATTTTATCAACTGTAGTATCAACATCTGGAAGTAATTGTTCAATATAACGATCAATTATTTCATTATTTGTTAAAGTTTCCTCTCCAGGGATATAATTATCAAGAGCTTCGCGAATCATGTCTTCTTGAGAATAGATAATCATTTTTTCAACACCATCAACAATCTTTGGAACTTCATAAATTTTATACATTTTATGTGAGGGGTTTAAGATAGCTCCTAAACCACTATAATAACGAGTTAAGAATTTATTATTAAGTTTAACAATTAAATCTCTCATAAAATGTTGAAAGAAGTTTTTATTGCTAAATGGTAATAACTCCCCATCTTTAAATGATTCGGCAATTGAAGTTGCTAAATCGACAGAAGGAGAATTTGCTAAGTGTCTCGCAAATTCCTTAGATAATGATTCATATAATTTATTTAATTCTGCTTCTCCTAATTTAGAAATAGAATTTACTCATGGTTTTGCAGCTTGTTGAATTAAACGAGCTATATCTTCATAAGCTTCATTAGCTATTCCAGCTGTTCTTTCATTCTGTGATAAGGCTGAAATTACTTGTGTTATTTCTTTAATCTTAGCAGCATCTGGACTATGACCAGCATCAAGCTGTGGTCCAATATGAACACTATCAAAACTAAAACTTCTTAATTCTGTGTCTCCAGTAAATCAATCAGATGATGGATTTAAGTTAATTGCTCCAGATTTAAAGGCACCACTAGTAGATACAACATGAATCATTTTATCTTTTAATGGATATGCGCCATGTTCATCTTGATAATTAGTAATAATATGATAAAGAATATTTTGAGAATCTTCATTATAAACAAAAGACCCATCTTCTAAAACCCCAGAGAACTGCTCTCCAATAGATTTTCATATATCAAATAAATTCTTTACCTCACGTGGTTCTTCAATAATATTTTCTTCAATATTTAAACCATTCTTATCAATTTGTTGTAAAGTTCTAACTAATTGATTATCATTAATTTGTAATCCTAGCAATTTAAAAATTTTACCATTTTCTACGAAATGATAATTAAAAGAACTTCCTAAATTAAATTTCTTAACAGTAATAGGAAATGCAGATAGCATTTGTTTATTCTTCGAGTAATAATTTACAGGAGATCTTGACGAGGCTTGCATTGAAGCATTTGTAATAACAAATTCGGCATCTTTTTTAACAGAGCTTCCATAATCAGTAATACCTACCCCAAAACGTTTTAAAGTGCCATCATATTCTTTACCTGGATATGAAGCCGCAATCATTTTACTATAAACAGCTGTAATTAAACTAGATCCATCTTGATAGTTAACTCCATCAGTATCCCCACCAATATTATAAACGTCATCTTTAGGGTCCTCAATAATAGAGATATTAATTTTATCAGGAACACCAGTTCTAGAACCAAGAATAGCTCGCTCATAAGTAGCTGTAAATAATGAATTACGTTTAGCCATACCAGAATATCTAGCAGATGATTCTTCAGCAAATGCTTCTAAGTTACCAATTTGTGATACATTTCTTTCAGCTAACTTTTTAGCTGTATGCATATATTCGTGCTTAACTGTAATATTTAAATATTCATTTCTGAATAGCATATTTGTTAACATCCATCTTTCTAATAATGGATTAATTTCTCCTTTATCATTTTTAATCAGTAATGCTGGTACTTCTTTAACTGTAGCTACATCTAAATCATCCTCATTATCTTCATATTGTTCTTCATGAGTAATAAATGATTCTAATACAGCTGGATCAATTCCAAAGAATTTGGCCAGATGAGTTAAATCTCCATCTTCTCCAATAAGCTTACCAAGTTCATTACTGTTAAGTAATAATTTAGCACTTTCTCCATTTCTAAAATTTAATAAATCAAATACTAAATTATTTAATTCAAAATCAATATATTTATTAAATTTTTGAAGATTTGCAGAGGAGTCTTTTGATGGATCAATTGTATCAGAATAGAAATAAAAATTATCAAAAAGGTTTTGATTAACCATTACCTTCTTGCCATAGACAGCATAATCTTGTTCTTCAACAATATCAATACCTGTTTGCTTAACAAAAACTAAAAAATCGTCTTTAGTAAATTTTGATAATTTATCATTAATTGCTACAAAAGCATCATTTGATTTAGCCATATCAGTAGATAATGTTAATCCAAAAATAGTATTAAACTTACTAATAATAGTTCTATATAAATCTGAATAATAAGCAGCTTGTTGATCATGAGCTAATGCTCTTAATTGTGGCACATTAATAACTTTATTTTTTTCTGTAACTAATCCGCCAATAATGAAATCTTGATTTAATTTAGCATTTAATGCAATTTGTTTAGCTAAAATAGTATTTTTATCAGAATAGTTACCAATAACTACATTATAATATTCAGATTTCCTTTTGCTTAATCCTAAATAGTCAAAAATAAAATTAGCTGTAAAGTTTTCAATAGGTAATCACTTTGCAGCATCTTTGCTTGATTTTTCATTAACAATTTCTAACTTCGTTGTAGTTCCCAATAGTATTGGTTCTGAACCTAAAAATAGATTTTTATATGAAGTATTATTTGCATTATGTGGATCCTGTTCAAAGTTTAATCTACGAAGCATAACTTCACAATCAGAATATGCTAGATTTGCAACTTTGAAGGTTGGGATTTTATTTCCCGAAGCAGTTGTAATTGTAGTAACAGGTCTTAACATGTAAGACTGTAAACTTATTTCTAAAGGATCTTGAATGACTTTTAATAAGTCAGCTAATGGCCCACCTTGTGTTGTGGCTTCATCAAACTTTCCTTGTAAAAGAGATTCTTCTCTAGCAATAATTAAATCAAATACAGTTTGACCATCTTCTCTTCCTGATCCATTAACAGTGTTAATCATTAATCTAAGTTGAGAACGTAAAGCTTCAGTCTTTATCTTATCAATATCGTCACTAGATGTTATAGATTGTCCTGATATAATCTTATTCTTTAAATCAATTATGTGCTCTTCTGGAATAAGGATTTGAAATCTCTTATTTAAGTATTTAGAAAAGTCTAAATCTGTAGACAAATCGTCCATCTCATCAACATTATATAAATGTCGACGATTAGAGTTAGCTAAGAGTTTAGCATAGACACGTCCTTGTGCTTGAATTTGTGATAAATTCTGAGAATATAATTCTTTATAAATAACCGATCCAGTACTTGGATTATAAATTGCATACACAGCTCCATTTGAGTTATTTAATGGTTGTGAAATAACATCATATAATGATAAAGCTGGATTATTCTCTTCTTTTGTTTTTACAGAGTCAAGATATGATGATACGGAGTGTACTACATCAATTACAGCTTTAAAAGGCAAATACATTTGATATACTCCAGCATAATTAACAGCATCCGCTTCTTTAATTTTTTGAAAATAATATTGTAATGCTTTCTTTGGATTTTTAGATAAAAGTGTTCATTCAGTATCCTTACTTAAAGTAATTAAATTTCGTGTTTGAAAATCTCTAAAAGTCGCGGACAATCCATAGAAGTGAGTCATTGATAAGTATTCGTGAGTTGAATCTCCTTGACGATCTAAGTGTGGAATTGTATTTAAGATTTTTTGAGTAAATTCATCATTAAGTCTATCAACTGATTCAGATTCATGTGTATCAGTATGGGATAATACTTTTTCTCCCGAAGTTTTAATTTTATACTTTGGAGATCCTAAAGAATCAACAAAAGTATTAAATGATTTAAAATCAACATCTAATATATAATTAAATTCTTGACTAATTACACTATCAAAATTAGTTAGAAACACAGCTGCATTATAAGCATCATGTTTAGCTCTAACACCGATACGTTGAATATCTCCCGATAATGAAGGAATTACACGTTGTTCTTCAGCAAATCTAATTTTTGGATCAATAGAAGTTAAGTGCTTAAATAAATCTATTAAAACCTTTTTATATGTTTCATAATTTTCTACTTGGAATGTATTTCCTACATAGAGATTAGCTGTGAATTTTCTATCAGTATAATAATCATCTTTATGTAAAACGTCTTGAGCAATTAAATAATCTACAACCGTTTGAAATAATGAATTCTTTAGATCTTGAATTCCTTGACTAATTTCAACGTTGCCTCTAACATAGGTATCACGATTGAGAGGGCCTCTATAGATCGCATTTATTACAAGTTCATTAATCCTATTATGAAAATAAGATTTGGCAACTTGTAAATTAGTAAACATATCATCTACAATTGGAGATGTAAACTCATTAATTGCATCAGTTCTAAACGCCGCAGTGGGTCTAGCAGCTAGATTTCTAAGTTTACGATTAGATGTTCTAGCTGTAACAATTTCTGGAGCTAATGCACTAAGCCGTTCCAAAATAGTTGTACTATTGATGTCTTTATATTTTTGTCTTAATTCTTCTATTGTCTCAGTCTCGGTAGTCTCAGGCCCGTAGAAAGCCTGAGCTGCTTGAAATAGCAGCCCAGGAATATCTGCGGGAGACTTTGCCATTAAGATCTGTCGCCCAAATTTCATGAGTACAGGTCTAGGACATTGTTGTTTACCCATATTTTATATTTTTAACAGGTTCATAGTTTTTCTATATTATCTCAAGCTTCATTATTTGGATCTATAGCCATAACTTTATCCCTAAAATTAGCGAAGTTTTCTGGTATATCTCCCGTAGTAAAGAGGGTATTTATATCTATCTTATTTTGAGTTAAAATTTCAAGAATAGCAGTAATTTCTTCTTGAACTTTTGGATCAAAACTATCACCCTCATCCATTTTTCCATCTAACATTAGTGTTATTCTATTTCTAACTAGATCTTGAATAGAACCTGGAGTAAAATCTAATTGTTTTAATTTTCCAGTTCAAACTGATTCGGGTTTTGAATTTCCAAGAATTACATTTAGTTCGGCAACTGATTTAGTTTTTAATAAATCTATCTTACCTTTTCATTCTGCGAGTTTTAATGCAGATTTGACTAATTGAGCTCTAACTACTTTTACTTTTAATTGATCTATATTATCACTAGCTTCTGCAGTAAAAATAGGTTTTTTATTAAATACTATTTGATTTAATTCAAATGTAGTGGCTATTTTTTCTTGTTGTTCTGGACTTTTACTCCTTAATATCTTAATTGCTTTCTTAATTTCATCAATAGATACTCCAGAATTAGCAATCAGATTTCTAACTGTAATAGGCAAAGCTGTAGTTGATGGCTGTAAATTTAATGCTTTTGCAACTTCTAAGTATTCTCCTTCGGAAATATTACTTGGATTATTTAAGAAATCTAATTTATCTATAGAAGATTCTGCCCCTAACTTAACTTTATCTCTTAAATCTACTAAAATTCGTGGACCTTCTGGAGATAAAGTTGTATAAAGATTATCTAAAATACTCGGATGAAAAGTATCACCGACTAATTCAGTTCCTTCGTTTTTTGTTAAAATTGGAATATTATAATAAATTGAATCTTTAAGACCCTTTCAATAATTCACCACATCATTTATAACAGAAAAATATTGTTTATCTAAATCAACCCCAATACCATTCTCTTGAATTTTAGCTTCTAATGCATTTTGTAATTTAAAAATATTTCAGAATGCTTTAAATCAATAACGTCCTTCTTTTTGACGGGCGACAGTATTAATTACATAACTTTTAAATTCTGTACGATATTTTGCAGATTCTTCTGGACTAACATTCGTTGGTTTAGGATGAGTTTTAACATAATCTCTAACAGATTCATAGACTTTTTGAGCACCTTTATTACTATAAGTAATAGCATCTAAAATAGTCTTACTAGCATCTTTATGAGCGTTTGCAAATAAAGCTTTTAAGATTTTTTGTGCTGAATCATCACGATTCCCCATTACATCAGTTAATCAAGAATTTCCATCATTTAATAGTTTATCAAATAATTCTACTTTTTCTGTTGCTAAAGAAATTAACAAATCTAATACATCATTTCCACTAAATAAACTACCAGATAAAGCATAGACTTCATCTAATGCTTTTTTACCCTGAACAGTTTCAGAAGTTTTTCTTGCATCAAAAATTCTCTTTGTTAAACTTGGAGTATCAGATGTTCCATTAACAATTTTATCAATTTCTTTTCAAGTACGAGTAGTGCTATGCATTGTGATAAATCTAATAGTTCTATCATTAGGTCCAACACCAGTATCATCCATATAAGAAGCTGTAATATAAGGTCGTCCAGCTCTTTGTTCATATGATTTTTTAAGTCTATCTTCAAAGTCTACTTTATCAGCATCATTTCAACCTTCAAAAGATTTTCCAAATAAAGTACTTTTAAATAAAGTTTTATATTTTTCAAAA
>Ga0302206_1000480_pt1 | contig 15558 bp, 8 predicted proteins | sample II_Fen_E2_1_FD_194581 | JGI IMG/M metagenome (GOLD analysis project Ga0302206, IMG submission 194581) | Peat permafrost microbial communities from Stordalen Mire near Abisko, Sweden - II_Fen_E2_1 | ecosystem: Environmental > Terrestrial > Soil > Wetlands > Permafrost | place: Sweden: Abisko...
CAGCAAAAGAACAAAAAACACGTTGTTTAATTTGTAGTAAAGGTTCTATTATGGCATTCTCTTTCCCCAAAAACGTAATATCAGGTTCTGCTGTCTCTTTCCGTATTCCTGTCTTTTCCTTTCTCCCATTCAAAATTTCTAAGAGTTTATTCATTGCATTGCTACTGCTGATATGGTGTGATGGAAGTGTGAAAGGGGCTACTTATTATTCTGTTGCAGATGGTTCTTGGAATTCAAATTCTACTTGGTCTACTACTTCGGGCGGAACAGGTGGAGCAGGCATACCAGGTTCAGGAGATAATGTAGTTATTGAAAATAACCATTTAGTTCTGTTGGACATTATAAATGCACATTGTAATAATTTTACTTTAACTTCCGGTAAATTCACTTTAAATAGCCTTGCAAATACAAGTAGAACATTATCGATAGCAGGTAATTATACACAAGTAGGGGGTATTTTTGATTTTAATAATCATACTTATGCTTACAATAATAACAGTGATATTGGTTCTGTTTATTTAAGTGGAAATTTTAGTAATACAGCTGGTGCGGGATCTATAACGACGAGCGGATCAGGAGCTCCTAATGGTGTCTTTATTTTTAACGGGAGTAATGTACAAACATTAAACATGCCCACATCAGTAGCAGCAACATGGGTAATGTACACAATCAATTCAGGAAGTAGTGTCCAGCTTCTATCTAATCTTACTCTAACTGGATCGAATACTAATGGAACTGCGTTTTATGGACAGTTGAGTGTTTATGGAACTTTAGACGTCGGAACATATAACATTTTGTATAGTTATAATAATTCAAGTAATGGTGCTATTTTTACTTTAAATTCATTAGGTACATTAATTACGGCAAATCCGCTAGGTATTGATGGCTCAATTTCAACGACCAATATGAGCAATACGTTTAGTCCGGGAGCCAACTACACGTTCAATGGGACTGCTGCCCAGGTTACAGGGAGCAGTCTTCCTTCGAATTTAACAGGTGCTTTAACGATAAACAATCCTGGAAATACCGTGACGTTAAGTAGTGCCGAATCAGTTGCCAACGGAGGTTCAATTAATCTGGTGGCCGGTGTGTTTGCAGCCGGGGCTAATCTGACTATGAGTACAGTAACTTCTACGATAAATAGAAGTGAAGGATCAATGACAGGAAATATTAAAGGTAATAATGCAAGCATCTATAATGTAAACTATACTGGAAATTCTAAAACTACAAGCTCTGAATTATCGGGAGCCGGCTTAAACAATGTAACCGTTACTTTAACCTCAGGGCAAGTCCTGACACTTGACCAAGACCGTACACCCGATGGAAATGTTACGGTAAATACCGGTAGCACATTTGATTTGGGCACATTTCATTTAAACAGATCTGCTGCTGGTGGCACATTAACTGTTGCCGGAACTCTTCTACTAGGGGGCTTCACACTTAGTCAAACAACGGGGAGCAACTTTCCGTCCAATTTCACTACTTGGACAATGGCAAATGGAACAGTGAATTACAACAAAGCCTCCGGCGGTCAAACAATTTATGCACCCCCTACCTACAATATTCTGACAATGGGGAATACAAGTGGTACGCAAACTGCGGGTGGAAGCATAACCACCACCATCCTGAATAACAATACCAATACTGCGGACATATTAAATATGGGTACAAATACACTCTCCGTAACAACTCCCAATAATACCGGCACTATCCGAACACAAAATACATCATCCTCAACACCTATTTCAAGTGGTAAAACTTGGGGTGGAACAGTAATTTTTGATTCTGGGAACAACCAAACAATTCCAACGTCAATATTTAACAATCTCACCCTATATGGAAATACAATGACATTTGCTACTCCACCAACGGTGAATGGCATTCTTGATTTGCAGCGCTATTCTCAAGTTAAAATTACCAGTGGAGGTACGTCTGTCATCTATGGCCCTGCTGCAACATTGCAGTATGATTGGGAAACCACCACACAGGTTACTTCCGCAGAATGGCCAACTCCATTTACGGCATCAGGAGGTGTGGTTCTGAATAGTGGAGGTAGTTATCAGTTAAAAGTAAATGAGGATAAAGTATTGGGAACATCCGTTCCTCTTACAATAAACACTGGAGTAACATTAATCAGTTATGGAACAAAATTAACTTTTGGTGGTGATTTTATATGCAAAGGAACAGGAACTTTTAATGCAAATAATCCTGCTGATATTGAAATCACCGGTACAGCGACACAGAATATTGCCGGATTCACAACTTCAGGGAGCCTTTTGATGACTAAAACCGCAGGTACAGCCACCTTAACAGGTCCGGTAAACGTTGGTCCCTTTAGTATAAACGGAGCTGGAACTCTATCACTTGGTACCATCACAACACATACTTCAAACACGCTGACAATTGGAGGCACAGGTCAGCTTTCAGGAGTCTGGGGTAGTACCGGTTCAGGAGCAGCTCATACGAATGCATCTTTTGGAGCTGTTTCTATAGCAGGCCTATTGACTGTTGCGAATTCGTCATCATGTACTCCGGGTCTTTGGACAGGGATCACAAGTCAGGATTGGAATACTGCAAGCAATTGGTGCGATGGAGTCGTGCCTTCCGCCACAACGAATGTTACAATTCCTTCTGTGTCAACCAAGGGAGAGCCGATAATCGGTACTGCAGGAGGGCTATGTAATAATATTACGATCAGCTCAGGGACACTGACAATTTCCGGTTCAAGTACCCTGACGGTAAGCGGAAACTGGACTAATAATGGAACTTTCACTCCCGGAACAGGAACAGTAACCTTCAACGGAACTGCCGCACAAAGTATTGGTGGAACTACGTCAACGACATTTAATAATCTCACGATAGCAAACCCGACTGCAAACACCGTTACTCTTGCAATACCAACAACTGTTTCCGGAACGCTGACCCTGACAAACGGGATATTAGCGACAACTACGAACTTACTTTCAGTAACCCATACAGCGTCTACAGCGATTACAGGCGGTTCGGCTACTTCATTTATCAGTGGCCCGGTAAAATGGTCGTTACCTACCCTAGCTTCAGGGAGTACTTATATTTTCCCTGTGGGAAAGGGGGGCGCTTATTTACCCTTCTCATTGGTTAACCCAACGACTTCAGGAGCAACTACCATGAACATCGAAGCCTTTGCAGCAGGTTCGGGCGGAACTGTCGATGGAACCACCTTAGGTGGGGCACTCAGTGCCACCGAATACTGGTCTTGGACAACGGATAGTAAGTTTACAAACAGTTCGGTTTCAGTATCCCGGATGGCAACGATAATTCCCTTTAACGCGATTGGGAGTAGTATGACTAAAAATGGTAGCTATGCATCATTTGGAGGAACACCGGGCAGCAATGGCATTAGCACGTCAACAACAATCACCGGATCAACCAGGTATTTCGCATTGGGACAAGCTAAGGGAGCATCAATTTGGTTTAAAGCCGATGCAGGTACCAACACAAACACTAATGGAGCTGCAGTTACGCTCTGGAGCGATCAATCGGGAGTATCAAATGATGCCACAGTCGGGACCAGCAATGTTACCACTCCAACCTACCAGACGTTGGGTTCAAATTTTAACCCGGTTATTAATTTCTCAAACGGATATTATCTTACAGCTTCAAACAAGATTGCCGACGATATGACCTTCTTTGCCGTTTACAATTCTACCCAGTCGGTTTCGAATACTAATTTTTGGCAGACACCGGCTATTATAGGTGGTGAATATAGTGGTACAAGCGACTATGCCCTTGGTATAAATGGAGGAAAACTATATTTAAAAGGGACGACAGGAAACACTTTTGATGCTCAGACAACAGGGACGTATATTGACGGGACAGCTAAAGTTGTTACCGGAACCCGACAAAAACAAGGTAATATTTTGTTATATGTAAACGGGACACAAAAAGCAAGCGCAACATCCGATAATACAAGTTTAGCAGATCCTGTAAGATTAGGAATTGGCAACAATTACCTATATAATGCCGAAGGTCAATTTGTAGGAGGTATCAGTGAAATATACGGTTACAACGGCGTATATTCAGATGCAGCTCGTCAACAGTTCGAATCGTATCTGAGCTTAAAGTATGGAGTTACGCTATTCCACGATTATACAAACAGTAGCGGTACAATCGTTTATCCCATCTTAGGTTACGGATACGACATTGCCGGATTGGGTAATGATGCAACGTATGGCTTAAACCAAAAAGTATCATCGAATGGAAACACGCCATTAGGAACTTCATCAAGAATCGTTATGGCTACCACCAATGACTTCTTATCCGGCAATCTGGCCGGTACAAGAACTTCACTGACCAACGGGCAATACCTGATCTGGGGACACAATGGTGGAGTAACTTCTGCCTGGAATGCGGCAGGGACTCCTTCCAATGATTACATTGTCAACAAAGTATGGCAGATACAAAATACGAATTCGGTCGGTGCAGTTTGCTTCCAGATTGATCTAACCGGATATGTGTCTCCCGGAACGACGGGGAGTTATGCTCTGTTGGTAAAGAATGGGAATGCTGATTTCAGTACCGGCACCACGATATATCCACTCACGAATTCTTCCGGAAGTTTATATACTGTTGCCTCAGGCGTGACGTTTCCATCAGGGACTTCGTATTTTACTATTTGCCGACGGAACTATTGGATAGGAACAACTGATACCAACTGGGCAACTGCAGCAAACTGGGCAGCAGGAACTATTCCATCACAAAACACCAACATTGAATTTGCAACCACAACGAATAACGGATCCTATCCTGCCGTAAAAAGTTGGACATTGTATGCTGATTATACAATAGCTGGTTTAACCAACCTTTCCAACCAACAAGTGGTTATTCCGCCAACACGTAGTTTAACCGTAACCGGAGCCATTAATTCGACGAATGATAACAACATCTATATCCAATCATCTGCAACTTTAGCAAATGGTTCGTTGATCTTTCCAACTGCAACCAATGTACACGGAACAGTGGAAATGTATTCAAAAGCTGCTTGTGCTGATCAAACGAATAAAAAAAATTACAAATGGCAGTATTTTGGCATTCCGGTCACATCGGCGATGGCTAGTCCTACATTTGATGGTTCTTATGTTCGTAGCTGGAATGAAGCAGCTCCTCAAGCAACACATTGGACTTCTTTAAATAACACATCCTCATTAAGTCCATTTATTGGCTATGAAATTACACAACTAAATGCAAAGACAATTGTATTTTCAGGTCAACTCGTCAATGGAGATTCCCCGACAGAACAATTAGGCTATACGTCCGGTGCCGGATTCCCGGGACAGAATATCTATGCAAATCCGTACACGGCAGCTATTGACATAGCACTACTTAAATTTGGGTCATCAGATAAAACGGTTATTGATAATACGGTTTATTTGTATAGTACCGGATCCTATGCTGACTGGCTACCTGGGGGTGGAACGATTCTTACAGATGGAACGACTCCAAGCGCCGGTCAATATACGGCAACACCGATTAATATGGCGCACAGCGGATTGGGGCTACCAAGCCAAGTGCCATCAATGCAAGCCATGTTAATATGGGCTCATCAACAAAGCGCTTTAGCCACCTTCACTATTCCCTATAGTGCTGTTATAAAAAACACGGATCAACAAAGAGTATCCGGAAGCAAGATAGCGCCAACGTCTGACAATAAAGCAGGAACACTAATCTCCGTCAATGGAGCCACTTATTCCGACCGAATGTGGTTATTCACCGAACCAACCTGTACGCATTCTTTCGATAATGGCTTCGATGGCGTTAAGTTGTTGGGATCGGCACTGGCTCCTCAAATTTTTGCTGCTGAGCAGGATAATAATTACCAGGTGGATGTGGTGGACGATCTGAATAATACGACATTGGGATTCCAGGCCGGTGTAGATTCGGAATATACGCTTACCTTTACGCATCAAAACATTTCCAGTCAATATGATGGCTTGTATTTAGAAGATCTGGTAGAAAATAAAACGGTGGACATCACGGCAAGCGGATCCACCTACTCGTTTACGGCTGCATCAACCGCCGCTCCTGTAAACCGGTTCCGGATTGTTACCAGCACCCCAACGGCAGTAGACCCGGTCAGAACCGAAGGTCCTTTAAAAGTATTTACTTCGGGGAATACGGTGTTTATCCAAAATTCAGGGAGCCGCAGTGGCGAGATGGTACTTTATGATATGCCCGGTCATTCACTCCAAAGAGCAACCTTTGGTCCGAACGCGATTACAGCCATTCAAACCGATGCTATTCCGGGAGCCTACGTGGTAACGGCTACCACCGGCAATGAAAAAGTGAATAAAAAAGTAATTATTGCAGGACAGAAGTAATCAAAAGCAACTTATTGACGGCCTCACTCGAAGTGAGGCTGTCAATATCCCAATAAATACAGGCATTTATATCCCGAAAGCCCTTTTTACTATTCACTCCTTTCCAGCCTTATTGAACATCACCTTCGCTGCGAAACGAAAGTTCATAACCGACATCGTATTGATGGGCATCTATCTTATTGACGGCCTCACTCGTAGTGAGGCCGTCAATATCCCACGTCAATATCCACCGCTGTTCCAATCCAACAATTTTAAATACAGGCATTTATATCCCGAAAGCCCTTTTTGCTATTCACTCCTTTCCGGCCTTATTGAACATCACCTTCGCTGCGAAACAAAAGTTCATAACCGACATCTTATTGATGGGCATCTATCCTATTGACGGCCTCACTCGAAGTGAGGCCGTCAATATTCCACGTCAATATCCACCGCTGTTCCAATCCAATAATTTTAAATACAGGTATTTATATCCCGAAATCCCTTTTTACTATTCACTCCTTTCCAGCCTTATTGAACATCACCTTCGCTGCGAAACGAAAGTTCTTAACCGACATCTTATTGACGAGCATCTATCTTATTGACGGCCTCACTCCGAGTGAGGCCGTCAATATCCCAATGTTTTCCTCGAAGTGAGGCCGTCAATGTTTTCTACCTTCTGCAAACCTGTATGGGACGTTCATCGTTCAGTCTAGCTTTGACCATGGTTCAACCAAGGTATAAAGTTATATATTCCCTATATATCATGTATATATTCCCTATATGCCACGTAAATACGACCTATTTATTTAGATACATGATATATACATGGATACTAGCTTAAATATAGAAGAAATATTGATTTTACATCTCTGAATACCAAGGTTGAACCTAGGCCGAACCTAGGCTGAACGAAGAAGGTTCACGGGAGAGACAACGGAGGACGTAAGGAAGTTGAGAGACGGGTGTTTGTGGGTAGATTGCATCATAAATGTAATAACTTATTACATCCTTATTATATCTTTATTAAATTTTCGACGACATAGCGGAGACACTTGCAAATAAGCATAGGTTTTATTTATTTTCGATCGGATAATTACACCGTGGTATTTTACGACTGCCTATAGGAAAGCCGTATCGAGAAGAGGGAGATTGCATCGGTTACTATAAGAATAGATTGAATAAAATTCTGCTCTTGAATAACTATTTCATCCCGGCAAGAGTCTGGCTGCATGCAAAGCGAAACAGAAACAAGCTATTTTAAAAATAAGGACTATTTGCGACAGGCTGTAGCAATTAATCTAAAATTATAGAATAATAAACCATAAATTCGTTTTATATTGTTATATTTGCACGCAATTATGTTATAATTTGGGTTTATCCTTTAATAGGCATTATTTTCTGGAAAATCGTTACTGCTAAACCGAACCTTATTCCATCACGATTGTTCTGTAAGAAAACGGCTTTCCAACGGGTTATCGTGCCAAATTTAATGCGGGATTTTTCGAATCATTTTTTTGTTTTCTGCCTATATCCACTATGAGTTTCAAGTTTCTTTTAAAAAGGCTCCTAATTTATTTGTATTATGAAAAAGAGTATTCTTCTGTTTTTAATATTTTCGTTTACCGGTCATCTGTTTGCACAAACAATTCGGACTGTAAAAATAACCGGCTCAGATTACCCAACCATAACAGCGGCTTTAACTAATTTTACTTCAGGTACCATATGGGTAGCGGCTGGGACTTACGCAGAAGCTGAACTCATCATACCTACGGGAGTAACCGTTATCGGCGGCTTTCCGACAACAGCGAAGACTATTACCGATCGCGTTTATCCGGGTGTAGCAAAGTCAGACCAACTCTCAATTTTAGATGGAAGTTACACACATCGGGTAGCCACCGTGAACGGCAATACTACAAGTCAGGGAGTTCTGGATGGTTTCTTAATTAGAAAGGGCTACGCCAATGCGAACGGTACGAACGGAGGAGGCGTGTTAATAGCAGGTGGAACTGTTCAGAATTGCATCCTTACAAATAATATTGCATCTACTCTACCTCCTACATCTTCCAATATTCCCGGAACCTACGTTGCAAGTATTGGAGATATTTATTGCACGGATAAGACAATCGTAGAGCCAACCTATAGTGTTAATTCCAGTGGAGTTTATGTTGCAATATTGCCTTCAGGATATAGTTACAGTTCGAGCACCGGCCTTATTACGACTCCTTCTAATAGTACGAAGACACCCTTAGGCATTGTGTTTTATGTTAATCCATCCGCTACAACAGCCAATTTTTTGGTCGTGGGAAAACTCAGTACCAGCACATTGTATTGGTCAAATCCAGAATATGATACTAAAAATTTGAATGATATTAATGATTTGCCAACTGCTCAGGATGATATGGCCGGAGCAACCAACACACAGTTACTTAACACATATATTGCCACCATACCATCAAATAAAACTGTTAGTTATCCTGCTTTACAATACGTAAATACCTATCCAACACAAAGCACAAATGTAACATGGTATGTACCAGCCGGAGGTGAAATGCTTAAGTTGTGGAGTGTTTACCCCCAAGTGGATGCCTGCGCAACATTATTGGCGTGGGAAACATCAACATGGTTTCCATCTAATAGTGCTGGATATTGGACTTCAACAGAAGGCGGTCAGAACTATGAATGGTACCTGGATGCTCGTTCCTATCCAGCTAGTCCAGCAACTTTAAGTAAAGCTGCAGATAAAACGTCACCTAATTTTGTGTTTCCGGTTGCAAGTATTAACTATTAAGGTCTCCCATTTATGAAAAAAATATTTAGTATCCTGTTCCTAATGATATTATTCCATTCAATAGTTGCGCAAGAAGGAGGAGGTGCATATATTCAGGGTAGCGGGAAGTTGATCAATTGTGTGGTAACAAAGAACTATGCCAGTAATGGATTTGGCGTATCGGGCACCGGCGGGAATGTGACGAATTGCACGATCACAAACAATTATTATTTAAATCAGGCGATTATTAATTCCGGGGATCTGTTGTTAAGTGATGGCTCGGTGTATACTACATATGATACAAATGGAAATATTATTCTTCCTTTACCTTCGAATGTTACAGCCGTTTGCTTTTGGTCCAATGGGAATAATGATTTTCTGAATGCGAAAGCATGGTTCATTGCGGTAGATGAAACCACATTAATGTGGACACCATCAACTAGCAATCAATTTGATATAACAAATTTATTTGATTATTCTACTCCAGTCGGTGCTATTGCGGATCAGGATGGAGCCGGAAATACAAACAAAATAATCTCGGACAGTCAGTTCTCTCCTGGTACACTTAATGTAACAAACTGTGCAGCATACTATTGTAATCAATACGGAGGAACACTGGGTATTTGGTATTTACCCTCCATTGGTCAAATGCAACAACTAAATAATTCATTAACCAAAGTAAATAATGTATTAATTGCATTAAAGAAAACACAAATTTCAACAGTACCAACAGACGCATATTGGTCATCTACTGAAACTGCGCAATGGGAAGCCTGGTGTTATGACTTTTCATCCAATGGAGTTGGTTCCTTAAATAGAACGAACAAAACGATTCTTTTAAAAGTTCGAGCAATACGAAATCTTCAACAAAGCAATTAACCTATTCGTATGAAAAATAGCTGTTACATAATATTGTTTTTTTGTTTAGCAGTGGTGCCGTTGAAAGCGACAACGCCTGTCGGAGGTGTGGCAGGTTCATTAACCGTTACTAATTCAATCATCTATAATGACCTCACTTATTCACAGATTGCTTCTACCGTAACCATAACCAACTCGGCAGTCAGAGGCAGTACAGCACCATCAGGTACAGGAAATTTGGCTATAAGTAGTTATTCAGCGTTTAAAGAAGCTTCAGTTGCACCGGTAGATACTTTTTCTTATTATCTATCCCCAATATCAGTACTGACCGATGTCGGAAGTATAACCAGTGCATCTATTCCTACCTATATGCCTTCAAAAGATTTGAATGGAAACGACCGGGTGTATAACAGAACCATTGATATTGGGGCGGTAGAGTATTCGGAGGTATACACAGGCTCAACCCAAAAATGGGAGACGGCAGGTGATTGGAATATAGGACGTATTCCAACAACAGATGATATAGTTACAATTCATTCGGCGACTACTGTAAATACCATCAATGCGGTTTGTAAAGCAATTAGTTCTATTGATGCGGGAGCATCATTAACGATCAATGCCGGTCAGCAATTAGTTGTGAGTGGTTCCATAACCAATACATATGCGACAAGACTGATCGTGAAGGCTGCGTCTGACAATATAACACCAAATGGCACCTTGATCTTTCATAATCCTCAAGCTTCACCTGTGTCCGGGACTGTTGAGATGTATGCAAGAGGTTTATATGACCAAACAGGACTTACTTACAATAATATCACTTATCATTATAGCTGGCAATATTTCGGCATTCCCATAAACACCGTCACAGCATATCCTACTTTTTCAGGTTCTTATGTACGAAGATGGGTTGAAAGCGGAACCTCTATTGACACACACTGGGTCAGTGTAAATAATGCCTATCAATTACAACCGGGTATTGGATATGAACTGACCCAAAAGACCCCCGGAATTATTACTTTTCAGGGGCCACTGGTTAATTGGGATTTGACTATTTCTAAATTACCAAGAACAACATCACCAGCTCCATTATTCCCTGGTCTAAGTGTATTAGCGAATCCATTTACAGCGGCTATAAATGTAAAAAATATAGTTTTTGGCAGTGATATGATTCAAGAGGCTTATTTTTATACAACAGGATCTTATGGCAGTTTTAAGGGTGGAAAATCAAATTCGATACCTGCCGGGGCCGGCCAATATGTAGTTTCTACTCCTTCAACTGCAGGAAATTCCGGCATTCCGGCTCAAATACCTTCCATGCAGGCGATATTGGTGGTAACAAATACAAATGCCACGGATCAAGCTTATGTCACCCTCCCTTACAACACCAGTTCAATTGTACAGAACACTACTTTACAACGGTCTAAAGAGTTAGTAGATCTAAAGGATTCTACAGTAAAAGAAACTGCAACTGATTCTTCGTTAGTAAACACGCGGATTGATGTAACCGGAAAAAACTATTCCGACAAAATGTGGCTATTCACCCGGTCCGGTTGTACCCGTACATTCGATAACGGTTGGGATGGTGTAAAGATAATCGGTGATGCGTTTACTCCCCAGATCTTTGCACTCGAACCGGACAATAATTACCAGATCGATGCCGTTGAAGATATAAATAATACTATTTTAGGCTTTCAGGCAGGCGAAGATAAAGAATATACTCTTACCTTTGCACATCAAAATATAACCGGTAAATATACGAGTATTTTTTTAGTGGACTTGCTGGAGAATAAGACGGTGGACATTACGGCAAACGGATCAACCTATTCGTTTACAGCCGAATCAACGCCTGCACCCACGAAACGATTTGTTATTGCCACGCGTAATACGAAAAGCGATACTCCCGCTGCAGATACCCAGTTAACGATACTGGCGACCGGAAATATCGTATTGGTACAAAATTTAAGCAACCAGGGCGGCGAACTAAATGTTTACGATATGGTGGGACATTTTATAAAAAAAGCTACCTTTGGGGCGTACGGCGTTACCGCCATTGAGATTGGAGCTATTCCGGGTGTGTATATTGCAAAAGCTGCTACCGCTACCGGGAAAGTAAGTAAGAAATTTATTATTGGAGAATAAGTGACAAGAAAGCAAAATAAGATATTGGTGTGGTTGCTGGTATGGGCAGGATTGCTTGTAGCGGTCTTATATTCACCTGTAGGAAGTCCGGATTTATATACTTCCCGGAGCTACTATGGAGTAGTCAACCGGGGCGCTACCCCCGTGTCGAAAGATATACCCAATGCCGCCAGCGTAAAAACAGGAGCGGATAATACAGACAACAGCCTTACACCGGATTTACCCGACATAAGCAACACCGGGTCGGGAATAACAAGTCACAGTGCCGGCAATTACGCCTCAGCCACTACGTTTTCACAAGGAGGATCGTCGTATGCTATGCAAACACAGAGCTACCAGAACAGCAGCGTCTCCGGCGGCGGTTCAACGGGCGGGGCTGTTTTTATAGCGAGCGGGGGATCGCGAAGCAGCGCGGGTACTTCAGGCGGGATTGGTATGTCGAACGGCATAGCCGGTTTGTCAACATCCCATACCCTGACGAATACATCCGTAAAACAAGATGCCACTCAAACAACCCTTGATGCCGGAGGAACCGACCCGGGAGGAGACCCTGATCCGGGAAGCCTTATTCCGGTTGGAGATGGGTGGGGATTATTACTCCTGTTTGGAGCATGTTATGCCGCCTTAAAAAGCAGAACCTTTATTAGAAAGAGATTCACCTTTTCAACGAAACAAAAATAGAGAGATACTATCTCTTTTCACACTGACAGGCCTTCGACGCTGTCAGATTCATCATTTATAACAGAGCCTGTCCCGACTAAAAAACGAGACAGGCTCTGCTGTTTTAATAAATGTCGCATATGTATTTAGTGAAGCCGTCACTTCTTACGGTGATGAATTATAGTTAGTGACGGCTTCACTATTCTTTGAAATGAATTACCGTCAAAATAGCCTTAACATAGCACTTATAAAGAATTTATCCAGTTGTCTATTCGTATTGACAGAAAGTTTGAGGCAAGCAACATTAGCAATCAGTGTCGCAACTCACAGCTAAAAACACTGATATGCATATATTTATAGAAATACAGTTCAAGCAATGCCTCAATGATATGTGAATTTATTATTATATTTACATCTTAAAATTAATATTAAAGATTATTTGCCACAAAGCGTAGTTAATAATACATAAACGTGTGGCAATTTATCAATAAAATCTACGCCTTTATTGTTACGTATATACATATTTATGCTAACTATATACATCTTTAAACTCTACAGCCATGTTGACTTTTTACACTCAAACCCAAGCAAAAGGCCACACGAACACTTATTTAGTCAAAGGAATGACTACTGTAGCCTACTTACGTGATAATTCAAAAGAAGGTACCCGTAAGAAATTTTCTAATTTTCCCACCAACATTCATATCTCCAAACTTACGAAAGGTTTGTTCATTAGCCTGCTGTTATTCGTAGTAAGCGGAAGTGTGAGCGGGCAAGCGGTCGGTGATTATGGCACCAGTGTAACCAATGGAACTTCAACAAATTGGAGCACTGCTTCCAGTTGGGTTGTCTGCGCTACAGCCGGAAGCTGGAACGGCGCTACAGCAGCTCCTGCTGCGCCAACAAATTTAAAAAAATGTATGGATCAGATCAGGCAGAAACTATCTTGTCAATGCAACTGCTGTTTCTTTAAACTTAAACATTCAGGATGGAGGCTCACTGAGTGTTGGAGGATTCAGTTTAACGGTCTCAGGAACTACTACGTTGGGTGGAGGCACCAGTGGGACGCTCAATATCACATCTGCTACAGGGACAAAGATGTTTACGGGTCTTGTAACGATTGCTTCAGGTGCAATCTGGACAAACACCTCTGCCAATTCACCGGTAACATTCAAAGGGGGTATAACCAATAACGGCACCTTTAATGCCGGATCCGGAGTTCAAACATTTAGTACCAATAACCAGTCTTTAACCGGGACATTATCCATACTAAATCTTACTGCTTCCGTTACAGTCACCAATAACGGCACGCTCAGTGTAGGAACTGCGTTAGCCGGAACAGGGAAACTGACAAATGCCGGCACATTAAACATAGGCGGTTCCTGTTCTATAAACTCGCTTATCAATACGGAAAGTTTGAATCTTGGAGGTGCAGGAGCCATCACCAGCATCACTAACAATGCCAGCGGTATTGTCAACCTTACCAATTCGGGAACTATCACTAGTTTCAACAATGCCGGTTCAGCCAGTATGCTTAATATCAGCGATCTGACACCACCTACCATTACAACATTTACAGTAAGTGCTGCAGGAAATACGGTCAATTATAACGGAGCAGGTAATCAAACGGTTAAAACGGTAACCTATAGCAATCTGACACTAAGCGGCAGTGGCATTAAGACAGTTGCAGCAACAACAACAATAAATAAGAATTTCACATTAAGCGGAACAGCTGCCGCATCAGTAGCTTCATTAACTATCGGGGGAAACCTTAGCATCGGTGATGGAACAACATTAACGAGTACAAACACATTGGCGGGGGAACTTCCGGAACGCTGGCAGTTACAACCTCCGCAGCGAACAAGACTTTTACAGGAGCCGTTACAATTAATAGCGGTGGTATTCTGTCAGAAAATGTAGCTGGAAATCTGACATTCGGATCGGATGTAACTATTAACGGTACACTAACGGAATATGTTGCCGCCACTTTTAGTATTGCCGGAAACCTGACCAATAACGGGACGTATAATACAAGCACCGGCTCACATACATTTTCAGGAACAACCAAAACAATAAGCGGCACAACAGCCACTTCCATTCCCAACGTAACAGTTACCGGCACCTACACGAATGCCGGCACACTGACGGTAGGAACAGCATTGTCCGGTTCAGGTACCTTCACAAATACCGGCACGCTAACTATCGGTGGAACCAATTCATTGACAACATTTGCCAATTCGGGGACAACAACCATCACCGGCACGGGAGTCATCAGCACAGTACTGGCTAATTTTACCAATAGCGGCACCTTGAATCTGGGAGGTTCCGGCAATATTGCCGGCATTACCAACAATGCTGCCGGTATTGTCAACCTTACCAATTCGGGAACCATCGCTAGTTTCAACAATGCCGGATCATCCAGCATCCTTAATATCATTGATCTTACTCCTACCATTACAATACTTACGGCAAGCGCTTCGGGAAACACTGTTAATTACAACGGAGCAGGTGATCAAACGATACAGAATGTAAATTACAGCAACCTGAATTTATCAGGTTCAGGCACAAAAACCTATACTGTTACGAACGCCCAAACTGCCGATATACTAACTGTTGCCTCCGGTGTTACTTTATTGTTGAATGGAGCAAACACGTTAACACCCGGAAGTGCCGTTATTAACGGGACTGTTAAAGTAACAAATGGCATCGTGATAGTAGGTCCAAATCATGAGACAGGCGATGGAACGGTATCACTGACGAAGGGAACAGGAAGCATTTCATTTATGAGTGGAAGCTTGT
>Ga0302206_1000483_pt1 | contig 15466 bp, 17 predicted proteins | sample II_Fen_E2_1_FD_194581 | JGI IMG/M metagenome (GOLD analysis project Ga0302206, IMG submission 194581) | Peat permafrost microbial communities from Stordalen Mire near Abisko, Sweden - II_Fen_E2_1 | ecosystem: Environmental > Terrestrial > Soil > Wetlands > Permafrost | place: Sweden: Abisko...
GTCTGAGTCTTCTGAAACCGGCATGGTCTCCCTCCGGAAGGATTACAAGGCCATTTTTGTTTTTAAGTACATCAATGGTTTTTGTGAATATTTCATCGTTGCCTTTAAGGCTGCTGAATCCGTCCCGTATTCTGTAAACAGGGAGGATCTTAAGAAAATAAAGGACTGCCGCAATTGACTTTCTTTTAAATATATCGGCTCTTGCAAGAAATACATTCTGTCCTTTGTTTGTAAAAAGAACCGCAAGTGCATCCATTAATGCATTCTGATGGTTTGGGGCAAAGATCACCGGGTCATCCGGATTGATGTTTTCGCGACCAAGAACTATAACTTTCCTGTAGAAGACATTATTATGCCAGAAACCTGCAACTGACTTTAAGAGAGCATATCTGGCAGAATGCTTCTCAATATTTTCCTTCCCCATGTATTATAAAATATACACCTGCACTACATCATTAAGCTGATGTCCTGAAGTTGTTGAGTGCAAGATAAAAAAAAGTGATACGCTGTTACTAAAGCTGAAATACTTTTAGAGAAGATTTTCAAATATTACGTCTTTATACCACCTTGAAAAGGTTAAGGTTGAGGCTTAGGTAAAGAAACCTTAACCTTAAACTCAGCCTTAGTCCCCTTTTATCCTGTCGATCTGTCTCCGCTCTTTTTTTGTGGGTCGTCCGGTGCCTTTATCCCTGTGGATTATTCCGATCGAATCGCGGATATTCAGTTTATCTTTTTCTGCTTCTGGAGTCAAATCCTCAATGAATTGTTCCACAAGTTTTGCTGACACCCTATTTTCTATTGGCTCTAAAACTCTGTAAGAGTAATTGACAGGTGGTTTTTTTACTATAATTATTTCGTTCTTTGAAACTGTCCTTGAGGGTTTTACCTGGATGTCATTTATGATTATTCTTCCTTTCCGGCATTCATCGGACGCGATACTGCGGGTCTTATAAATCCTTACCGACCAGAGGAATTTATCTATTCGTATGTTATGTTTGTCTCCCATATCATCTTTTTATTTTGAAAAAATCCATTAACCACAAAGGTCACAAAGTATTAACACAAAGGTCGCAAAGAATTGAACTATAGGATTTAGTCTTTGTGTTCTTTGTGCCTTCTTTGTGTACTTTGTGGTTAAAAAGGAATCTTCAGACAACACCTGTGGATGGTTCCGAAGGAGTTACTTTACCAATTTTATTAAACGCTGTCATTGTAAGTTCAACACCTGCAAATGCGAATGATCTGATCATATCTGTCACAATCAAGACTCTCTCCTCCATAAACTTTTTTTCTTCAGGTTCCCAATTACCAAGGACAAAATCGATTTGTGTCCCTTTCCGGAAGCTGTTGCCAATACCTATTCGGATCCTGGCGTACTCATTGGTAGCCAGTGTAGTGCTGATATGAGCCAGTCCGTTATGACCGCCATCACTTCCTTTTGACCTCATTCTGATACTTCCTAAAGGAAGGGCAATATCGTCGACAATGACCAGCATATTCTCAATAGGGATGTTTCCCTTTTTGAGCCAGTAGTCAACGGCATTTCCGCTGAGATTCATATATGTTGATGGTTTGAGGAGGATAAGATCACGGCCTTTATATCTGATCTCACAAACTGCGCCATAACGTCTGTCATTAAAAGAAATATTGGACACCAAAGCCATGGCATCCAATACTGTAAATCCTATATTATGTCGGGTGTCTTTGTACCCTTCACCTATATTTCCCAGGCCAACTATCAGATATTTCATCAAGCCTGAATTTTTATATCAAAGCCAGGTTCTACTTACCTGCAGGTGCTTCAGGAGCTGCTGCTGCCCCTGCTGCTGCAGTTGCTGCTGCTGCTGCTGCTGTTGTTTCAGCCAGAACTTCTTCATCGGTTTTCTGTGCAACACGTGACGTAGCAATTGTCAGAACCATTGATTTTTTTGGATCAAGTAACTCTATCTTATTGTACGATAGCTCGCCAACTTTTACTCCTTCATGAATTTTCAAATTCGTGATATCAATCGGAAGTGCTTCCGGAAGGTCAGTTGCCAAACCTTTAACTTTAAGGGTTCTTCTCTTAATACTTAATTTTCCGCCGGCTATAACACCTACTGAATCTCCGGTAACTTTGATAGGAATATTAATAACTACTGGTTTCTTATCGTGAATCTCAATAAAATCAGCATGCAGAATATTATCTTTTACAGGATGAAACTGCATATCTTTAAGTACAGCATCATACTCTTTATCTTCGATAAGTAGTTTTACAAGATGGGCTGCAGGGGTGTACACAAGATTTTTGAAACTGTTCTCGTGTGCAAAAAAGTGAATATTCTTTTCTTTTCCGTAAATAACACATGGTACGTTTCCTGCTTTTCTGAGTTCTTTAGAACTTTTTTTCCCTAATTCAGTTCTGAAAGTTCCTTTAATTTCGATTGTCTTCATTTGTCTTAAAGTTATTGTGCTACTAAGAGTTATCATTCTGGTAACTCCCCATTACACGTTTGACATTCATTAAAAAATTGGTCTGCAAATATAGAACAAAGGAATCAGAATACAAAATTAGTGCTAATTGACTGATTCTCTGTTACAGCCTGGATAGTTCTGGCAAAAATATCGGCTATAGAGAGTACTTTGATCTTAGGGGAACTGTTAGTAAACGGAACTGAATCACTCACAACCAGTTCCTCTATAGCTGAATCGTTGATCCTTTGAATGGCATTGCCTGAAAGTATCGGGTGTGTGGCGAAAGCCCTTATGCTGGAAGCGCCCCTCTCTTTCATCATATCAGCTGCCAGAGCCAGCGTCCCCGCAGTATCGACCATATCATCGATTATAACAACGTTTCGTCCATCAACTTCACCTATAATCGACATTTCTTCTATGACATTTGGCTTTTTACGAAGCTTATAACATAATACCATCTCTGACTGGAGGTGCCTTGAGTAAGCATTGGCTCGTTTTGATCCGCCCATATCTGGAGCAGAAACGGTAAGATTTTTAAGTTTCAGGTTTGCGATATATGGAGCAAAGATTGCTGAGCCGAAAAGATGGTCAACAGGCACATTGAAAAAGCCCTGTATCTGATCTGCGTGAAGATCCATTGTGATTACTCTGTCAACACCTGCAGTGCTTAAGAGATCAGCAGACAATTTTGAACCGATAGAAACACGAGGTCTGTCTTTTCTGTCCTGCCTTGCGAAACCATAATAAGGTATAACGGCAATTACTTTGTAGGCGGAGGCTCTTTTTGCTGCGTCAATCATGAGCAGAAGTTCAAAGAGGTTATCTGCAGGAGGATTTGTTGATTGTATTATGAAAACCATACAGCCTCTGACCGATTCATCAAAGCATGGTTGAAATTCTCCATCACTGAAACTGGTAACGGAACTTTTCCCGAGTTCAATTCCAAGTTTATCTGTAATTTTCACAGCCAAATCTTTTGAAGACCTGCAGGAAAAGACTTTCATAGGTGCCGTGCCAAACATTTTCCTATATTTTTTAAACGATTAAGTAATGCAATAAAATTTGAGTACAAAATTATAAATTCCGGCCGATATCAGGCGCCATTTAAAAAATTGTTCATAGATTCTTCAATATAACTCAGGATTTCTTCTCTGCCATTGCGTTTTACTGCCGAGGTAATGAATGAGACAGGTAATGACTCCCAGTTTTTTAACATTTCCGAATTATAGAGATTTACTGAATTCGCAAGGTCTGTAATGTTAAGTTTATCGCTTTTTGTAAATACTCTTGCAAATGGGATACTGTTTAAACCTAAAAATTCCATAAATTCAAGATCAGAACGCTGTGGCTTATGTCTGGTATCGAGAAGTACAAAGAGAGATACCAGATTTTCTCTTTTCAATATATATTCTTCCGTTGCTCTGACCCATTTTTCCCTGAGTTTAACCGGTACTTTTGCATATCCGTATCCCGGTAAATCAACAAGGTACCAGTTATCATTCACTATAAAGTGGTTTATAGTTCTGGTCTTTCCTGGCTGAACCGATATTTTTGCTAGTCTCGACCATCCTGTCAGCATATTTATTAATGAGGACTTACCGACGTTCGATCTTCCTATGAACCCGAACTCAGGTTTATCAGGTGCCGGACACACTTTTATTGTGGGGCTGCTTTTAATGAATGCAGCTGAATGAATAATCATTTAAACTTTCAGTTTAGATCGTGGTAAGGCAAGTCGATCTTTTTATATACCAGAACATTGTTTCCAAAATTGGTCAGGATCTCAGCTATAACACCTACATAAGCTGGTTTGGGAGAATCCGTTTTTTTAAGATAGAGAGAACCGATACCTTTTATATTATTTATCTTTTTACATTTTGCTGTATCAAAAACTCCGTTTGAAAGGTCGCCTCGCCAAAATCTAACCGAGGTAGATTTATCTGATAATTCAAGTGATATTTTGTAAATGCCTTTCTTTTTATAGTCATCCGTCAGATTAACTACTAATGTTGGATAACCACCGACAAGCTTGCCTTCCTGGGTAAATTCTTCAAGAAAAGTTGTACGAAAACCCTTGGAATATCCAAGTTTGGCCTTTAACTTACCGCTTGCGTAATATTGTTTCTGAATACCGTCGATTGTATCTCTTTTATAAGGCGTAGCACGAAATTTTTGTCCTTCCTGGTAATACCATATTGAAGAATCCTCTCGGAAGCCATTCTTGTACCAGAAAGTCTGACGTACCTCACCGCTCTGGTAAAATGATTTCATCAACCCTTCTCTGACACCGTTCTTAAATGTCACTTCCTTAATAAGAGATTTTCCACTCATGTATTGCTTTATTCCAGTATATCCTGTGTCGGGTACTGTAATTGAATCAGTTACTACCTGTAATACTTTTTTTGCAGGCCCCTTCCCGGCACATCCTGTAATAATGAACACGGTTAACATTAAGACCAACGAACCTGAAAATGTTTTCATACCATTTATAATTTATATTTGACTTTTAACATTTTGACTTTTGCTTCAGCTTAATACGACCCTTTTTCTCACCCGTGCATTGATCGCACCATAAATCCCTCACCCACGGGAGAGGATCTTAAAAACCACACTCTCATTACTTTTATCTTTCATCTTTTGTCTTTTATCTTTTCAGTTGGTGTACTCTGAATTTATATATACCTCAAGCAAACGTGCTTCGTTTGTCGGTTTAAGCGTAACCTCTTTTATCATTGCAGGTATAAGAACTGTTTCCCCTTTTTCTACTTTCTCGGAATTGCCATCCCAGCAGATTGAGAATTCACCCTCAATACAAATGTACACAACAAATGAATCATTAAAGTAATATTCTTTCCCGATTGGTTTGTTAAACCATAAAATATTAGTGTTAAAGAAATCACAGTCGACTAAGTTTTCAGATTTGTTGAGCATCGGTTCCTTCCTTATTTTATTTTTCCCTGTCTGGTTAAAATCAATTGCTTCAAGAGCCAGGTCCGTATGCAACTCCCTTTTTTTTCCACCTGAGCTCTTTCTGTTCCAGTCAAATATCCTGTATGTAATATCAGAAGTCTGTTGTATTTCAACCAGAACTATACCTGAACCGATGGCATGGACCCTCCCGGCTGGTGTAAAGAATGTATCCCCGGCGTCGGCAATTTCAACATTCATCAGATCTTCAATAGTATCATTTCTGATGGACTCTTCATATATATCCTTAGTGACACCATCTCTGAATCCGGTATATATTTTTGATCCCTTTTTACTTTCAAGGATATACCACATTTCGGTTTTTCCATAAGCTTCATGCCTCTTTTTTGCAAGGGCGTTGTCGGGATGAACCTGGATCGAAAGATCTTCCTGAGCCTCAATAAACTTGATTAACAGGGGAAACTCATTTCCGAATTTTTCAAATATCGAGTCTCCGGTGATATCTCCCATATAAACCTCGATAAGTTCCTCGATATTATTTCCGGCCAGGAACCCATTGCTTATTACTGATTGATTATCAGCAACAGCTGATAATTCCCAGCTTTCACCGAGATGATTGGACCCTTCTGATTTTTTATTAAACCGGGAAACAAGAGCGTTTCCACCCCAGACTTTTTCTTTTAAGAGTGGTTCAAACTTGAAGGGATATAATTCAGACATTGTATATTTTTAAAATTCATAATCAATAACAGCTTTAATCTTTTCAATTTCTGAACCTTTTCCGATTGCTTCTTTATGTTTCTCACTCTCCTGGTAAATCTGCAGATCTTCCTTATTCCGGAAAACAGAATCAATTGTAAAATCCCATGCATGTTGATCCTCATTGAAGTTGATACCGGTTCTGTACTCAATAATGAAAGGAAATTTATCTCCCAGTGGAGAAAATATCTGCTCCATTTTTTTCAATTGAGCTTGTTTATTTTCAGGTATTAATGAATTTGATAACTTAAAGAATACTATATGCTTTACCATAAGTTAATATTATAGGTGATTGGAATGTTCATGTATTAATCTTGATAAAGGTAGTCTTGAAGGAATAAATTGTTTCGTTTTCCATTTGTGTTACTTTGTGTCTTACCTCAACCTTTTTCACTTATAAATAAGGCACTCCAAACTTTTTTGTATTTTTGAAATCTGATTCTGCAAAATTATATAAATATGTTGATAGTAGGAATAGCGGGCGGTACGGGTTCAGGAAAAACTACTGTTGTAAGAAAAGTTATGGAAGTATTTCCTAATGAGGAGGTTATTGTTATTCCGCAGGATTCTTATTATAAGGACAACAGTGATATTTCCCTTGAAGAGAGACAGAAAATAAATTTTGATCATCCCGATTCGGTTGAATGGAGGTTATTGATAGATCATCTTAAACATCTGAAAAAGGGGATACCGATTGAAATGCCTGTCTATTCCTACCTGACCTGTCTGAGGGCCAAAGAGACAATTACAATCAAACCTTCACGGGTTGTTCTGGTTGAAGGGATCCTTATCCTGACTGATCCCGGATTACGTAATATGCTGGATATCAAGGTTTATGTTGATGCCGATGCCGACGACAGGCTTGGACGTGTTATTAACAGAGATATTATTGAACGTGGACGTTCAGTACTAAAAGTTCTGGAAAGGTACCATGATACTGTAAAACCTTCTCATCTGCAGTTTATTGAACCATCAAAACGATATGCTGATATTATTATACCTGGGGGGGGCGAAAACCAGGTCGGAATCGAGATTTTGATTTCTATCATAGAAAAACACCTGTCAAAAAGTAAATCCTAAAAATATGCTAGATAATATTAAGGTAGAGGATATTTTGTTTCTCGATATTGAGACAGTGCCGGAAACATCTTCTTATGAACTTTTAAGTCCGGCAATGCGGAACCTGTGGGATAAGAAATCAAAGCAGTTCAGAACACCTGACCAGAAAGCAGAAGATGTCTATGAACGGGCAGGTATTTATTCAGAATTCGGCAGGATAATTTGTATCTCTGTTGGTCTTATTAGGGGAAAAAATCCATTCGTGTTCAGATTGAAATCTTTCTTTGGAAAGGAGGAAAAATCGGTTCTGACTGAATTTTCTGGGATGCTCACAAAATTCTCCAGGACAAATAAGGAAGCGATTTTATGTGCACATAACGGGAAAGAATTTGACTTTCCTTATATAGCCAGGAGAATGATTATAAACGGACTTATTATACCTGAAATACTTGACAATGCCGGCAAAAAACCTTGGGAAATCAAGCTTCTGGATACTATGGACCTGTGGAAATTTGGTGATTATAAGAACTATACATCACTCGATCTGCTTACATCAGTTCTGGGAATACCGACTCCCAAGGATGACATTGACGGAAGTATGGTAGCAGGTATTTTCTATAATGAAGATAATATTCAGCGAATAGTACATTATTGTGAAAAAGATGTTCTGGCTATTGCCAGGGTTCTTTTGCGATTCAAGAATCTTCCCGGAATAGATGAGGATAAAATTGAATCGGCAACACTCTTATAATCCGCTGTCCTGCAACAACTTTTTCAGATTCTTCACAACCTCATCAGGCCGGTCGACATGGATCCAATGGCCGGCGCCAATGACTTCAATGATTTCTGATGCGGGGAAAACTATTTTAATCTCTTTGAAATCACCTGTCGGAATATAGTCTGAATCACCACCTTTGAGAAAGATCACCGGGAATCCGTAAATCTGTTGGCTGTAGCTGGTCTGACGTTCTACCCCTTCCATTATTTTATCAAGATTTTTAAGCAATGATGAAGCATTCAGTTTCCATATAAAAGTATTATCTGCGGTTCTCTGAAGATTTTTAAGAATCAGCCCTCTGACCTTTTCAGAAGGAATCTTTTCGAGCAAATTTTTTTCAGCCTCACCCCGGGTTGAGATCTTACTCAAATCAAATGAGAGAATAGCATTAAGGATTGTGAAGTGCTGTGAAAACACTGAATCTCTTCCGGTTTCATCAGTAAAAGGAGAGATGTCGGCAATTAACAATCCGTTAAGCATTTCGGGCCATTTAAGTGCAAAAGAAATGGCAGTTTTTCCACCCATACTATGCCCGGCAAGGAAAAACTTCTTAAGCTTTAAGCAGCTGACCAGTTCAAACAGATCTTCTCTCATTGAGTTATAATCATGTATTTCACTGTGTGGAGACTGGCCGTGGTTTCGTTGATCGGGCAGATAGACAGTGAAACTCTCACTTAAGTTTTTAGCTATTGTTACCCAGTTGTCGGACGATCCATAAAGACCATGAAGGATTACCAGAGGTGGCCCATTACCATATTTTCTGTAGAAGAGTTTCATCATTCAGCCACTCAGGCCAACTGCCGCTTGTACATCTGAATGGTATTTTCGAGGCCCAGATAAAGTGCATCCGAAATAAGTGCATGCCCGATTGAAACTTCCTTAACCCATGGGATGTTCTGATGAAAATACTTCAGATTATCGAGGTTCAGGTCATGTCCTGCATTTACTCCCAATCTGGCGCTGCGGGCTAAATCGGCAGCTGCGATAAACGGTTCCACCGCCTCGATAGCATTCCTTATGAAATCTGTGGCATAAGGTTCCGTATAAAGTTCAACCCTGTCGGTTCCGGTTAATGCAGCATTTTCAATGTTAACCGGATTCGTATCAACAAACAGAGAAGTCCGGATGCCTTCTTTCCTGAATTCGGAAACAATCTCTGTAAGAAAGATTCTGTTTTTCAAGGTATCCCATCCTGCATTAGAAGTTATGGCATCGTGAGGATCGGGTACCAGGGTAACCTGATCGGGTTTGACAGAAAGGACAAGAGTTATGAATTCCTGAGAAGGATATCCTTCAATATTAAATTCAGTTGTTATCAGTGGTTTGATCTCCAGGACATCATTATATCTGATATGTCTTTCATCGGGTCGCGGGTGAACTGTAATACCATCGGCTCCGAAAAGCTGGCAATTTATGGCTGCGCTTAATACATTTGGAACATTTCCACCACGGGCATTTCTTAGAGTTGCAATCTTATTGATATTAACACTTAACTTTGTCATTATAATAATTGTAAGAATTATCCGTACTGTAATTGTAGTGCAAAAGTACAATAACTGGTTTTTTTTTTACTATTTTAGTTGAAAATAAAAGTATGTATGGTCGCTAAAGACTTAATATCCGAAGTTATACCTTCGCTCAAGACGTCTGATCTGGGACAGACGGCATTGAACTGGATGGAAATATTCAGGGTATCACATTTGCCGATTGTCAATAACCAGGACTTTCTTGGTCTCATTTCGGATGCTGACATATACGACATGAATCAGCCTGAAGAACCTATTGGAAATCATGCTCTTACATTGTTTAAACCATATGTCGACAGTGAGCAGCATATTTTTGAAGTTATTGGGTTAGCCTCTCGTTTGAAACTTTCTGTTGTACCTGTTCTTGATAATAAAGATCACTTTCTCGGGGTGATCACAACCAGCGACCTTATAAGACATCTTGCCGGCATCTCATCAATGGATCAACCTGGTGGTATTATAGTACTTGAACTTATTGAAAGGGACTACTCTCTTTCCCAGATTGCCCAGATAGTCGAGGGTAATAATGTAAAAGTGCTAAGTATGTATATCACCTCTCCACCCGAATCGACCAAGCTGGAAGTTACCTTAAAAGTGAATACAGGTGAATTGATTTCGGTAATCAGAACCTTTGAACGTTATAATTATGAAGTTAAAACCTGGGTTTCAACTAATGACTCAATGGATAGGTTTTATTCTGAAAGATTTGACCTTCTTATGAAATACCTTAATATCTGAAAAATGCTTGAGAGAGTAGCTGTTTATTTCAAGGATAATAATTCAAAAACCAGGAAAGGTATTGACAGACTGGTAGATGAGTTTCACAGAAGAGGAATTAAAATACGGATCTATCAGAAAATAATGAATACTGTTGATGAAGCTCGATGGGAAGCAATTGAAAACCCAGGCGGACTTTCTTTTAATTCTGAATTAGCCGATCTGGTTTTGAGTGTTGGCGGAGATGGTACATTTCTGGAAACAGTTCTGTATGTTAAAGATCTTGGGATCCCGATAGCAGGTGTCAATACCGGAAGAATGGGTTTCCTTGCTAACATTTCAGCTGATGAAATTGGACGTTCAGTTGAAATGTTATGTAAGGGTGAGTATGAAATCATTGAAAGATGTCTTCTTGAACTTTCACATCCATCAGGAATATTCGAAGGAAATTCATCTTCAGCTCTCAACGAAATAACTATTCAGAAAGCTGATCTTAGTATGATATCCATTAGTGTATTTGTTGATGACACTCATCTCAACACTTACTGGGCTGATGGATTGATAGTTTCTACTGCCACAGGTTCTACTGCTTATAATTTAAGTGTCGGTGGACCAATACTATCTCCTGAAGATGAAAGCATAATTATTTCACCTATCGCGCCGCACAATCTTACTATCAGACCAATTATCCTCTCCGGGGAAGGAAGGATCAGAATGGTAATTGAAGGCAGGAGTAAGGAGTATATGGTAACTTGCGATTTTCGGTCAAAAAGGGTACCCTTCTGTGAAGAGGTCAATATTGTAAGAGCCCCGGTAAAAATCAAAACGGTAATGCTTAAAGGCAGAGATTTTTACAGTACACTCAGAAATAAACTTATGTGGGGTGCTGACCGCAGAAATTGAGTAAAAAAACAGATTGAATTGATACGGTAACTACATATCCTTGGATAAGATGAAGTTAATTTATTATATTTACATTTGATTAGTTCAACCCCTTAATAATTGATTGTTATATTCGCCTTTGTAATAAAACTGAAATCCCTATGAAACGGTCCTTTCTAACTCTATTACTTTTTTATTTCATAGTTTCATTTACCGATGCTCAGATTTGGAAATTAAAAAGATACGAGTTAATGATAGGTTTAGGACCTTCATTCTTTTTTGGTGATATAGGCGGGTATTCACAAACTAAAAATATTCTTGGGATAAGAGATCTCTCTTTAAAGCAGACAAGATTTAATTTCAATGCTAATTTAAAATACAGGGTTTCCCAGTCATTAAACCTTAGACTGAGCCTTACAGCGGGATTCATGCATGCAACTGATATAAGAGGGTCAAATGAAAATAGAGGATATGAAGCAGCCATTCAGTTCATCGAACCTGCACTTGAAGGTGAATACTATTTTATTAAAAATAAGGCTGAAGACAGCTATCTGTTCACAAAAGGCCAAAGAACAGGTATCAACGGATTACTCAGATCGCTGGACTTTTACGCATTTACCGGGATAGGGGGACTTGGTTATTTTATCAATGGAAATACTAAACTTAAAAATTTGGGGACAAACTCCGGAGGATTTACTGCTGTTATGCCATTTGGAATCGGGAGCACTCTTATATATTCTCCCAATTTTAATTTTGGTGTGGAATTAACTGGCAGATATTCATTTTCCGATAAACTTGATGGCTATACTTCACAATATTCCAACTCAAATGACGTTTATTATTTTTTCAATTTCACTATTACTTATAAGATGAAGACCGGACCAAAAGGGTGGCCATCCTTCAGATGATATAGAGCTGGATCAGTATTAATGAAAAAAATACACTGGTTATTATTGTTATTATTCTTACCACTCTCCATATCCGGTCAGCGAAACTCTGATTATGGTGTATTTGTCGGGGTCTCGTCATACATAGGTGACATAAATCCTACCAGACTCTTATATTCCCCTCTTCCGGCCGGAGGAATTTTTTACAGATTTAATCTAAATCCAAGGGAGGCTCTACGAACCAATATCTTTATCGGTGGTTTAAGGGCAAACGATCTTGATTTTAAGAATGCTTTTCAACAGGCAAGAGCAGCTTCATTTTCAGGTACTGTAGGTGAATGGGCTCTCCAGTTTGAATTCAATTTCTTTCCATATTCCACTCAAGGGAAACTATGGGATTATACTCCCTATTTCGCTGCAGGTGCTGGAATTGCCTTTGTTAATACTACAGTTTTTACATATGTTCCTGTTATTCCCTTTTCATTCGGATTTAAAGTTAATGTCTATAAAAATGTTGGATTGGAAGCCGAATATGGTTTTCGTAAAACATTTTATGATAACTTTGACGGCTTAAAAGATTTGGTTGCCCCTTCCGATAATGGATGGATACATAATAATGACTGGTATACATTCACTGGAATTGCAATTACATGGAAATTCTATAATAAATTGGCCGGTTGTCCTGCTTATAATGAAGGAGGTACTAAAAGGAAGCGTTAGGTCTATGCAGTTAAGGGAACAGATAGATATTATTAAATTGCCTGAACATGTGGCAATTATTATGGATGGAAACGGTCGGTGGGCACACCAGCGGGGTCTCGAAAGGATATTTGGGCATCAGCAAGGGGTAAATGCTGTAAGAGAAGTAATTGAAGCCGCTGCGGAGCTTCAGATAGGATTTCTTACCCTTTATGCTTTCTCAACTGAAAATTGGGGAAGGCCTGATGAGGAAGTATCCGCTTTAATGGAAATAATGATTCAGTCGCTTAGTAATGAGACCGAGACATTATTAAAAAACAATATCCGGCTGAAGGCAATTGGTGACATGGACAGGCTTGCAGAAAAGGTCAGGGAGAGGCTCTTTGAAACAATGAGGCTTACTTCTGTCAGCACAGGGCTCAACTTGATAATTGCTCTTAGCTACAGCTCACGCTGGGAAATAACCAGGGCTGCTAGAAAAATTGCAATTGAAGCAAAAAACAAAACTTTGAATCCCGATTCAATTACTGAAGAGGATTTTGAAAAATATCTTAACACCTATGGTATCCCTGATCCGGAACTTCTGATCAGAACCAGTGGTGAATTACGGATAAGCAATTTCCTTTTGTGGCAGGTTGCATATACTGAATTCTACTTTACTGAAAAACTTTGGCCCGATTTTGGTAAAGATGATTTTTATAATGCTATCATTGACTTCCAGAAGAGAGAGCGGAGATTTGGAAAAACAAGTGAACAAGTATCGGAAAAATGATAAAATAATGGTGATTAAAAAGATTAGAAGAACTTTTGTAGTAATATTTGTGGCTTTGTTGAGCCTTTCTCTGAGCGCTCAGGAAAAACAAAAAATTGTAGATTACATGACTGTTGAGGACTACATTGTTGGAGGTGTAACAGTAACAGGTGTCAGATTTCTTGATGCAAATGCACTTATTGGAATTTCCGGACTAAGAGTAGGACAGGAAGTTGCCATTCCTGGAGACGCTGTTACTACTGCTGAACAAAAATTATGGCAACAGGGACTGTTTTCAGATGTCAGAATCTCTATATCTAAAGTCGTGTCTGATACAGTTTATCTTGATATCAATTTACAGGAAAGGCCAAGGATATCCTCCGTCAAACTTAATGGACTGAAAAACTCTGAGACGACTGATCTCAACAAGAAAATAAATCTTCCCATCGGATCACAGGTAACTGCTTATTTACTTAATACTGCTGAAAAAATAATCAAGGACCATTTCATTGAGAAAGGTTTCCTTAACACACAGGTTACTTTTGTTCAGAAAGATGATCCTGATCAGCCAAATAATGTAATTCTCAACATAAATGTTGACAAAAAGCAAAAGGTGAAAATTGCAAACATTACTTTTGTTGGAAATGAGTTCTTTAAGGACTCAAAGCTCCGGAGCAAATTAAAATCGACTAAGGTCAAAAATCTTAATTTTTTCAGAGCTTCAAAATTTATCAAGGAGAAATTTATTGAAGATAAGACGAAACTGACTACTTTTTATAATGATAACGGGTTCAAGGATTTTACTATTCTCTCGGATTCCATTTATACAGTTTCAGCAAACAGGATAGGTTTAAAGATTCGGATGGATGAAGGGAAACAGTACTTCCTGAGGACTGTGAACTGGGTTGGAAATAGTGTTTATAAAAAGGAAGATCTAACTAAAGTATTTAATGTTGATAAAGGGTCTGTCTATAACCAATCCCTGATCGACGACAGATTAAACGGATCCTCAGGTGCCCAGGACGCTGTCAGCAATTTATACCAGGATAATGGCTATCTGTTTTCAAGGCTTACTCCTGTTGAGGCAAAAGTTGATCACGACTCTATCGATCTGGAAGTCAGAATTTACGAAGGAGATCAGGCCTATCTTAATAACGTCCTGATTACGGGTAATACCAGAACCAACGAACATATTGCACGTCGTGAACTTTTTACACTGCCCGGTGATCTTTTCAGCAAACAAAAAATTATAAGATCTATCCGGCAATTAGGTGTTCTTGGCCATTTCGATCCTGAGAAGATAAATCCGACCCCTCTTCCTGATATCACAAATGGAACAGTTGACCTTCTATATAAGCTCGAAGAAAAAGCGAACGACCAGTTTGAGGTCTCCGGAGGCTGGGGTGCCGGTATGCTTGTAGGTACAATCGGTGTTCGATTTAATAACGTTGCAATCCGAAACTTCTTAAAACTGAGTGAGTGGAAACCTTACCCTTCAGGAGATGGCCAGTCTATTAGCATAAGGGCTCAGTCAAATGGGCGCGTATATTCATCTTATAATTTATCATTTGTTGAACCGTGGCTGGGAGGAAAAAACCCCAACACTTTTTCCGTGTCTCTGTATGAGTCTATTATGACAAACGGAAAGAAGAAAGGGGAGGATGGTCGTGAGTCTATGATTATTGATGGTGCATCAATAGGATTGGGAAAAAGGCTGGCCTGGCCTGATGACTACTTTTCACTCTATGGCGAACTAAACTATCAGAGATATAGTTTGAATAACTATACTGTCTATTCATTCCTGTTTTCAAATGGTAACGCCAATCTTTTAAGCTTTACTACAAAACTGACAAGGTTTTCAACCGGACCCAACCTGGTTTATCCTGAAACCGGTTCATCATTTACACTTTCCCTTCAGGCAACTCCACCTTATTCGCTAATAAGCGGTGAGAATATGAAAAATGTATCAGATCAGGTTAAATACAGGTGGATTGAATTCCATAAATGGACATTTAAAGCGGATTAC
>Ga0302206_1000484_pt1 | contig 15466 bp, 13 predicted proteins | sample II_Fen_E2_1_FD_194581 | JGI IMG/M metagenome (GOLD analysis project Ga0302206, IMG submission 194581) | Peat permafrost microbial communities from Stordalen Mire near Abisko, Sweden - II_Fen_E2_1 | ecosystem: Environmental > Terrestrial > Soil > Wetlands > Permafrost | place: Sweden: Abisko...
TTCTAGCACAGCAATGATATATGGTTTTAATTCTTTTTTAGCTGAGAATTCAATGATTTTATACTCGCTATTACACTCAAAACGTGAAAGTACCCTTTCATAGACATCAGGAAATTTTTCAGGAATCTTCCCCAGGTAGTTAACAAGGTCAACCTTCTTTTCATAACCTTCAGTCTCAATCAGCTCAGGCATATATTTTGAGTTATTTGCAGCAGTCATGAATAACGGATATTCAAAACCTTCTGTCTGAAATCCCTGCGGATCTTTATCTGAAAAGCCTAATGGTCCTATTATCCTTGTCATGCCATTCTGCCTTAACCAATCTTCTACTTTTGTAATGAGAGCATGGAAAACCTCCTTGTCGTTATAGCATTCCATAAAACAGAAACGTCCATGCTGTTCATTGTTAATGGCATTATACCTCTTATTTATTATGCCCATTATCCTGCCGACAGGTTTATTATCTCTGTAAGCAAGCAACAGAAGAGCGTCAGCATACTGGTACGATTTATTCTTCTTTTTATCGTATAATTCCCATTCATCCAGATAGATAGGAGGAAGCCACTCTGGTTCATTTTTGTGAACTTTTTCAGGCAGATAAATGAATTCGCGGCGGTCCTTTTTTGTAAGTACCTCTTTAATAACTAATTCCCCCATAGAATAATATTTTTGAAGTTACCAAGAAACAAAAAAACTTTAATAAGTACAATTCTTATGAAATAAATTTCAAATTACCGGTATCTTAAAATCAGATCCATTATGACGAAAACAGCAAAAAGAATACTGGCAATACCATTTGTGGTTCCAAATGCCAGAGTAACTCTGCTTATGTCATCATGTTTAACTATGCTATGCTGATATAAGAGTAACAAACTAAATCCAGTGGTTCCAATCCAGAAAAGGATACCTCCGTTTCCCAAAAATCCTGCTGTCAGTACCAAAACAAATGTAATTATATGAACAAAAATTGAAATGGCAATTGCCTTCTTTCTTCCAGTGGCTGATGGCATAGAGTGGAGCTGGATAGATCTGTCAAACTCATCATCCTGAAGAGCATAAATAATATCAAACCCACTTACCCAGCTAAGAACTATAAATGAGTAGATTACAGGCAGGATACTGAACTTTCCAGTTACTGATATATACGCACCGATAGGAGCAAGACTGAGTCCCAATCCAAGTATAAAATGACAGAGTGAAGTAAATCTTTTTGTAAGGCTATAACCAAAAATTACTATCAGGGCAACAGGCGAAAGAAATAAGGTAAGATGGTTAATAAAACCTGATGTAACAATAAACAGCATCGCATTTATGATAACAAATACGGCTGCGGCTCTGGAACTGATTACACCCGAAGGTATTTCCCTTTTATTTGTTCTTGGGTTTAATGCGTCAAAGTTCTTGTCAACTAATCTGTTGAAACCCATTGCTGCATTTCTGGCAAAAACCATGCACAGAATGACAAGAAGCAACAGTTTGAAACTTAAATCATATTCCTGTTTTGAAACGGCTAATGAAAAGCCTATCAGTGCAAAAGGCATTGCAAAGACCGTGTGGCTGAATTTTACCAGAGAGAAATAGTCTCTGAATGATTTTAAAATGGCTGTCATGAATCAAGAATCTTCCTGTACGTTTCATAACTATCGTCACTATAGGTAACAAATATTACCTTTTCAGGGTAACCGTTTTTATTCAGGAATCTTTTGGTTTCATTCACTGCTATTAAAGCAGCAAGATCCTTCGGGAATCCATATGCTCCGGTTGAAATACATGGATAAGCCAGAGTTTTGATTTTTTTATCTCTGGCGATGGACAGACTTGTCTGATAGCATGATGCCAGTAACATATTTTCATCACGATATCCTCCGTGCCAGACGGGGCCAACAGTATGAATTATAAATTTTGCCTTTAGCCGGTATCCAGCCGTAATTTTTGACTGACCCGTTTCACATCCGTTAAGTTTCTCGCATTCTGAAAGAAGATCAGGTCCAGCAGCATGATGAATTGCCCCATCTACCCCTCCGCCTCCCAGGAGTGTGTTGTTGGCTGCATTAACAATGGCTTCAACATCAAGTGAAGTAATGTCACCAATGATCAATTCAACCCAGTCCTTTTTCATTATTTACCTGATCTGTGCATTAAGTTCATTCTCAAAGGCTTTCATGAGATTATTCATAATCTTTTCGATATTCTTGTCAGTCATTGTTTTAATGTCATCGCGCAAAATAAAACTGACTGCATACGACTTCTTGTTTTTTCCGAGGCTATCATTTTCGTAAACATCAAAAAGATTAACATCGTGAAGAATATTTTTTTCAGTACGGAATGCAATATCTCTGATCTGCGAGAATTTAATACCTCTGTCGAGCAGCAAAGCAAGATCTCTCTTTACTGAAGGATATTTGGGAAGCTCATGAAATGAGATTGTATGAGTTTTAATCAATTTGAGAAGATAATTCCATTCGATATGGCCCCAGTATACATCTTGTCCGATATCGAATTTTGACAGATAGCTTTTTGAGATACGACCCGCTTCAGCAACAAGCTTTTTGTTGAGATAATATGAAGTGGATTCAGCAAAATATTTCTTCTCGGATTCTCCAGTTGTCAAACCTTCCGGCTTAATACCTAATCTTGAGAGAACCATCTCTACTGAAGATTTTATATTGAAAAAGTCCGAAGGATTTGTTTTGGCGTTCCAGCTTTGACGTATAGTATTTCCTGAAATAAAAAGATCAAGTGAAGTTTTTTCCGTGTAATCGCTGGCTTTGGGATGAGACTGATCAGACTTATTGTAGAAGTAGCAGTTACCGAATTCGTACAATTTAAGATCGAAGTTCTGCCTGTTAATGTTCCAAATGACAGAATTAAGGCCTCCGAAGAGTAAAGTTTGTCTCATCACATTAAGGTCGGAACTCAGCGGATTTGCAAGTATAACAAGCTGTGATTTATCAAAATCTTCATTCTGGTCATACCATGCCGAAGGGCAGAGCGAGTTACACATTATTTCAGAGAATCCGTTGGCTGACAGAAGATCCGAAACAATATTAGTAACTTTCTCTTTATTAGGTTTTTCAGGATAAGAAAGAGTCGAATTGACATGCATGTTTACCTCGACATTATTATAGCCATAAATTCTCATGAGCTCTTCAATAACATCAGCTTCCTGTTTTACATCAACTCGATAGGTTGGAATTAACAGTGAAAGATTATTTCCATCAGAATGGGCTATTTCAATATCAAGAAGTGAAAGAATTTTCTTCACTGTATCAGGTTCGATCATTTTTCCAATGAGCCGGTTAATATTGTTATAATTAACATCAACCCTTACTTTCTGAACAGGATTTGGATAGACATCTACGACATCAGATGAAATATTACCGCCTGCAATCTCTTTGATAAGCATCGAAGCCCTCTTCAGTGCCCATATTGTAATACCCGGATCCGCACCTCTTTCGAAACGGAATGATGCATCAGTTTTTAATCCATGTCTTTTTGAAGTTTTGCGTATGGCAACCGGATTAAAATAGGCGCTTTCGAGGAAAATATTTTTTGATGTTGCAGTTATACCCGATTTTATTCCTCCGAATACCCCTGCAATACACATTCCTTCCTTAGGATTGCAGATCATCAGGTCGCGGAAGGAAAGGCTTCTTTCAACATTATCCAGAGTAAGGAATTTGGTTTTTTCAGGCAGGTTCTTTATAATGACTTTTTTACTATCTATTTTATCTGCATCAAATGAATGTAATGGCTGGCCTACTTCATGCTGGACGAAATTCGTTATATCCACCACATTATTTATAGGATTTAGACCAACAGCCCTGAGTTTATTCTTTAGCCAGTCGGGCGATTCACCTATTGTTACATCGCTAATGGTTATACCGGTATACCTGGGACAATCTGTTGTGTTTTCAATTATAATTTCATATGGATTATTGTTGTTATCCGGTTTAAATCCATCCAATGCGGGTAGCCTTGCTTTCGAGTCTGAACCAGTATTCACATTAAGGTATGCAGCAAGATCTCTGGCTACTCCAAAATGAGAGCCACTGTCAATTCTGTTTGGTGTAAGCCCTATCTCAAAAACAGTATCTGTTACAATCTTAAAATAACTTTCAGCGCGTGTCCCTGGTTTGACATCTTTGTCGAGGACCATGATACCTTCATGAGAATTCCCGAGACCGAGTTCATCTTCAGCACAAATCATTCCTTCAGATAGTTCACCCCTGATTTTCGATTTTTTGATCTCAAAACTCTCATCACCCTTGAAAACGATTGTGCCAACTGTTGCTACAGGAACTTTCTGCCCAACGGTAACATTTGGAGCGCCACATACTATTTGTAAAGGTTGATCACCACCTATATCAACTGTGGTTACAGAAAGCTTATCGGCATCGGGATGTTTATGGCAGGTCAAAACTTCTCCGATTACTACACCTTTGAGGCCTCCTTTTACAGAAACCCATTCATCCATTCCTTCAATCTCAAGGCCTATGGATGTTAATATCTCTGCAACTTTGGCAGGTTCAAGATCAATTTTTAAATAATCTTTTATCCAGTTATAGGAAATTTTCATCTGTGAATAGAACTTATGAAATTATCAGTATGAGTGCAAAAATAAGGAAAATCCCTTAACCGCAAGGGCCGTAAAGTAAAGAATTCACAAAGGTACAAATAGCTATAAAACAATATATAGTTTTGTATGAAACACCTCCGGTGTAATTATGGTAATTGCCAATCGTTTTCTAATATTGATGAAATGCCTCCGGCATTTGTCATTGTAATTGCCAATCGTTTTTTATTATTGATGTAATGCCTCCGGCATTTGTCATTGTAATTGCCAATCGTTTTTTATTATTGATGTAATGCCTCCGGCATTTGTTATTGTAATTGCCAATTGTTTTCTATTATTGATGTAATGCCTCCGGCATTTACTAAAAATCAATTCGTATTAATGAACCGCGGAGCGGTTCCACCAATCATAGAGGATTCATATTTTCAATTTTAAACCACGGAGTGGTTTCATTATAATCCCCATCCCAATATCTCTAATTTACCTATATTTGTACCTCAAACAATCTGTATATGATAATTGAAAAAGATGATAGGCTGATCCTTCTGACAAATGATGACGGTTTGTACGCCGGAGGTTTAAAGACTCTGCTTGAGGTAATGGAGGAATTTGGGAAAGTTTTACTGGTATCGACAGTCGAAAGTATGTCCGGTATGTCTCAGGCGCTGACAGTTAAAACACCACTTCGTGTTAAACTGCTTGAGGAAAATGAACGACATCGCATTTATGCTTGTAACGGAACTCCGACTGATAGTGTAAAATTAGCTATTAATCAATTAGTTGACAGAACTCCTGACTGGGTAGTTTCAGGAATAAATCATGGCTCAAATGCTTCAGTAAGCGTACTCTATTCAGGTACTATGGCAGCAGCTATAGAAGGATGTCTTTATGGAATAAATTCTGTTGGATTCTCTCTGAATAATTTTTCACCTACTGCTGATTTCTCGAGTTGTAAAAAATACATCCGCATTGTAATGAAGAAGCTTGCTTCTGAGCCACTTCCGAAAGGTATATGTCTTAATGTAAACATACCAGCTGCTAAGAAGAGTGAGATAAAAGGAATAAAAATTTGTCGCCAATCAAAAGGAAACTGGAGAGAAGAATTCGAAAAAAGGAAAGACCCAATGGGAAAAACATATTATTGGCTCACAGGAATATTTCAAAACCACGAACCCGATGCAACCGATACCGATGAATGGGCAATTTCTCACAATTTTGTTTCAGTGGTACCCGTTACTGTAGATATGACTGCACACTGGTACATTGATGATCTTAAACTCAGGTTTAAAAAATGAAATTTTCAGAAAAATTTGATAGGGTTATTACAGGTATAATTTCAGGACTTGTATTCCCATTTATTGTAGGAATGATCGTCTTTTCATTTTCTTCAGGTCACCAGTCAATTCATTCATATCTTGTAAGAATTGCAGATTCCAATATTATCACACATTCCATTACACTTTGTGTCTTTCCAAATATTATTATTTTCTTGATTTTTAACCAACTCGATATGCTAAAGGCCACACGGGGAGTTCTTGCTATGACTATAGTCTGGGCAGTAATAGTTTTTGGAGTAAAATTTTTAGGATGAAATACTTTATAATAGCAGGTGAGCAATCGGGTGATCTTCACGGATCAAATCTGGTAAAGGAACTTTTTAAAGCCGATGCAAACGCTGAGATTGTTTGCTGGGGTGGAGATCTGATGGAAGCTGCAGGCGCGTCTCTTCTTGTTCATTACAGGAAACTGGCTTTTATGGGTTTTGTTGCAGTTATAAAAAACCTGGGAGAAATATCCAAGAATATGATCCTGTGCAAGAGGCAGATAACTGAATTTAAACCGGATGTGATAATCTTCATAGACTATCCAGGTTTCAATCTCAGAATAGCAGCTTTTGCTAAAAATGCGGGCTACAGGACCTTTTATTATATAAGTCCAAAACTTTGGGCATGGAATGAAAGGAGGGTGAAAAAGATAAAAAAATATATCGACAAGATGTTTATTATATTCCCATTCGAGGTTGATTTTTATAAAAAGCATGGAATGGAAGTTGAATATCATGGGAATCCTTTAATAGACGAGACTGAAAAAAGGATATCTCATTTTCCACCCAAAGCGAATATGTATTCAGATCTTGGCATAGAGCCAAAACCTGTAATTGCACTTCTTGCAGGAAGCCGCAGACATGAAATTGAGCTTATTCTTCCTGAGATGATTAAGGTGATAGACCATTTTCCTGATTACCAGTTTGTTCTTGCAGGAGTGAAAAACATTCCGGATGAGCTCTATTTTAAAATCATTGGAAAAGCATCGGTCAGACTAATCAAAGAAAAAACTTATGAAATTCTATTTGTATCAGAAGCTGCATTGGTTACCTCAGGCACAGCAACTCTTGAAGCTGCACTTCATGGTTCTCCGCAGGTTGTATGTTATAAAGGTGATTTCTTTTCAATGCTGATTGCATGGATGGTCATAAAAGTGAAATATATCTCACTGGTAAATCTGATTATGGAATCTGAAGTTGTTAAGGAATTAGTGCAATATGATCTGACTGAAAAAGCACTCATTGGTGAGCTGACAGCCATCCTTCCGGGTGGCTCAAAACGCGTGAAGTTACTGTCAGATTATGAGATTTTGAAGCATAAACTTGGCGCTGAAGGAGCCTCAGAAAGGGTTGCTGTCGCTATGGTTACGGAGTTGAAGAAATGAAACGGAGAGTTGGAGAGAGGGAGAAGAGATGCTAAAGAAATTTATGTAAGAGGAATGACTATTTATGTTGAGATATAAAATATTTTTTGTTTTTTTTATAATTTATTCCTGGGCCCTGGCTTCTGCACAGGTGAAAATCCGGATCTTTACAACCCAGGCTCCTGAATCTGCTGTTTTTTCTGTTATTAAGGGAAAGTATGAGATACTTCTTTCTGATGGCCAAAACATTACTATAGCAAAAGATGAACCGGTAATTATTGCAAAGTTTCTGGGAAAACTCGCTGTTAAAAAAAGGAATGAGCAGAGCTTTGTTTGTGACTCTTTAACTTTTTCAGGAAAGACAGGAGATGATTCATTTTACCTAAGGGTAAATGGTAAAACTCAAACAAAACAATCCTATTCGGGTGATCTTGAGTGTTTCCCCGATTTTGGAACAATACTGTTTATTAATGACACCAATGTTGAAAAATACATTGCAGGCGTGGTTATGGCAGAGGGAGGGGCCGGTAAGAATTTAGAGTATTTCAAAACTCAGGCAATTATTGCAAGGACATACATGTATAAGTATTTTGATAAGCATATCGCCGATAAGTATAATGTTTGTGATGATACACATTGTCAGGCGTTTAATGGATTATCCTCAGATACTCTGCTGAACATTGCTGCCCGTGAAACCCGAGGACTTGTTATTCTTGATAAGGATAGTAGTTTAATTATAGCTGCTTTCAGCTCAAATTGCGGGGGTGAGACTTCATCAGGCCAGGATGTATGGCTTTCAAACCAGCCATATCTTAAAAGTATTGTGGATCCTTATTGTCTTGGTTCGAGAAATGCTTCCTGGCAGAAGAGTTTCTCCGTTAATGAATGGTCAAATTATATAAGGAGATCTGGTTTTGAAAATAAATCAGGTGATCCTTTAAAATTCGATTTCGTACAGGAAACAAGACTTCCTGATTATAGAATTGGATCCTTTCTGATACCGTTAAGAACAATAAGATCAGATCTTAATCTTAAGTCAACATTTTTTTCTGTTCGCGCAGACGGTGATTCAATAGTTCTAAGAGGAAGAGGTTATGGACATGGTGTTGGATTGTGCCAGGAGGGAGCAATGGTTATGGCTGCCAAAGGATTCAGATACTCTGAGATTATTAATTTTTATTATACTGGAGTTTTTATTTCAGATGTTAAAAATGCTGTAGTTTTGCATTGAAGATCTGCCCCCCGACCCACCTGAAGGGGGGGCTTATCTTGCTCTGTTTACAGGATTCTTCTTAAATAATTGGATTTATACCCCCTTCCGAGCTTGCCGAGGAAAGGGGGAGGGAGGCCAGACACAAATAATTGGCTTAATACTCTCTTTAGGGGGTTGGGGGCCATGCACATGATAAAGAATTTTATTATAACATTGCTATATAATTAAAATAATCAAGTTTCAATTCAATGTTTGCGATTTTCAAAAAAGAGATAAGTGGTTTTTTCAGCAGCCTGACAGGATATATTGTTATTATTGTTTTCCTTCTGATTAATAGCCTTTTCATGTGGGTATTTCCCGGTGAATGGAATATTATCGATAGCGGATATGCCGGACTCGACACCCTGTTTTTTCTTTCGCCATGGGTTTTCATGTTTCTGGTTCCTGCCGTTACAATGAGAATGATAGCTGAAGAAAAACGTATTGGCACAATTGAACTGATCTATTCCAGACCAGTCACCGAAAGAGGGATTATTTACGGAAAATACATAGCTGCCGTCTGTCTGGTTTTGCTTGCCTTACTCCCGGGAATTATTTATTATTATTCTGTTTATCACCTTGGAGAATCTCCCGGCAACCTGGATAAAGGCGGCACATTGGGTTCATTTATCGGTCTTTTTTTCCTGGCATCAGTTTATGCTTCAGCAGGTATATTTGCTTCATCAATTACTGATAATCAGGTAATCGCATTTATACTGGCTGTACTGTTATGTTTCATCCTGTTCATGGGATTTGATTCATTAGCTTATTTACCGGGATTAAAAAAACTGAATGAATTTGTTATACGACTAGGTATTAACGAGCATTATAAATCTATAAGCAGGGGAATAATTGATATCAGGGATATTGCTTATTTCCTTGCAGTAATAGTTTTCTTTAATGAAGCGACTAGATTTCACATGTTATCGCGTAAATGGAATGTAAGAAGTTAATCCATGGAAAAAGTAACAGGTAACAGAAGTGTTAAAATAAAAAGTTGGCTGCAATTATTAACTGCAATTGCCGGGATAATACTTTTATTATCTGCAAGTTCGTTAATCCGGTTAAGATATGACCTCACAGAAGATAAAAGATTTACTCTATCCAAACCGACGCTGAATGTATTAAAGCATTTGAAGAATGACATTTATATTCAGGTTTACCTTGACGGGGAGATTCCTATACCTTTGAAACGTTTAAAACGATCTGTGGGTGAAATCCTTGACGAATTCAGAATTGCTTCCGGAAGGAAGATTGACTTTGAGTTCATCAATCCTTCAGCCGGTAAAGATGCAAAGCAAAGAGAAACTCTCTATCAGTCACTCGTAAACAAAGGCTTGAGTCCCGTTAATTTGCAGGCTGGAGATAATGAAGGAGGGTCAACGCAGAAAATAATTTTCCCGGGAATGATCGTGAATTATAATGGGATTGAGGTGCCGGTAAATTTTCTGAATAATTCTACTCCTTCATATGAGCAAAATATTCTGCGTTCAGTTGAAGGACTTGAATATGAGCTGATTCAGACCATCGCAACATTGAGTTCAGACTCGGTAAAAAAAGTCGCATTTATTGAAGGACAAAAGGAGATCCCTGAGATTGAAACTGCCGATATTACGATGAACCTGGCAAAGTTTTTTACAGTCGACAGAGGCATAATTGGTGGAAAAACCGGTGTTCTTGATAAATACGCCGCTGTTGTGATTGCCGGACCTGAAAAAGTATTCAGCGAATCTGATAAATTAGTGCTCGATCAGTACATTATGAACGGAGGAAAAGTACTCTGGTTAATTGATGAAGTATCCGTTAATTCCGACAGTCTTGCCTATGGCGAAACAGTTGGTATTTACCGTCCGCTAAACATTGAGGATCAGCTATTCAGATACGGAGTAAGAATTAATCCCGCAATCGTTCAGGATCTTGAATGTGCACAGATAAGACTTATGGCAATGAGTGGAACCACCCGGCAGCAGATCGTTCCGGCACCATGGATATATTACCCATTACTGCGGCCATCTTCAAAACATCCCATAACCAGAAACCTGAACAGGATAAGGGGAGAGTTCGTTAATTATATTGATACTGTGGGCCTTGATCCTGCTATCAGAAAGAAAGTACTTCTCGCTACATCTTCATTGAGCCGGATTGTTTCTCCACCTGTGGTTATAAGACTTAAGGAAGCAGAACTGACTCCTGATGAGAAGGATTTCAATAAACCAAACCTGCCGGTTGCTGTTTTGCTGGAAGGAACATTCCCTTCTGCATTTAAGAACAGAATGGTCACTAATCTGACTGAGGATAAAAATCTCAAAATCAAGACTGAGAGTAAAGAAACAAGGATGATAGTTATTTCGGATGCTGATATTATCAGAAATGAAATAAAAAGGTCAGGACTAAATGAAACCCCGCTTCCACTGGGACAGGATAAATATACACAACAGATTTATGGCAACAGGGATTTTCTGATCAATTGTCTTAACTGGCTGGTTGATACTAACGGAATAATGGAGCTGCGATCGAGGGAGCTTAAGCTCAGATTACTCAACATGAAAATGATTAAATCTGAAAAATTAAAGTGGCAATTGATCAATATCCTTGGACCGTTACTGATAGTTATTCTATCCGGGTTACTTTATAGCTATTTCAGGCAAAAAAAATACACAAGATTTTGATAATGAATAAGATATTGATCAGGAGTTTATTGTTGTTAATTATTATCGGACTGTTTCTCCTCGTTTTGTTCATAAACAGGTCTCCATTCGGCAAATCTAACAGCTCATTTGCCTCTGTTCCGAAGGAAGAGATTACAAAAATCGAATTTTCTGGTGAGGGGAAGAAACTTGTTCTGGAGAAAAAAGGTGAAAGCTGGTTTGTTAACGGTAAATCAGAAGCCAGAAAAAGCGGCGTCCTGTTTATCCTGAGGATTTTAAAGGAGATAAAAATCCAATCACCGGTGTCTCCTGAATTATTTGAGAGTGAAATTGAATTAAAAAAAGTTGCACCTGTAAAGGTAAAAATCTTTGAAAAAGGAAGGCTGCTCAAATCTTTTCTTGTCTATAAAACCCGATCAAATCCTTATGGTAATATAATGAAAATGAAGGAGCAATCAAAACCTTTCATTGTTTGTGTACCTGGTTATAACAGCGATATTGGGTCAGGGTTTACTTTAAATGAACTCTTCTGGCAGCCATATACTGTTTTTAATCTTTTGCCTTCTGAGATAACCTCAATAAAGTTTGATAATTTCATAGAAAAAGCATCATCATTTTCAATTACTAAAAGAGGCAATCGCTTCATACTTGATGGTGATAATATTGATGGATCAGGGCAGGACACTTCATTAATAGCTCGATACATTTCATATTTTGCCTGGATTCCTTTTGAATCCTGGGCTTTAAATATAGATGATGCTGAGAAAAAATCTATTGAAGCCAGTCAGCCACTTTATATGATAACAGTTAAAACCGGTACTGGAAGCATGAGAGTGCTTACTTTATGGGGGATGATGAATAATCAAAGCGGATCAAAGACACTTGATAGCGACCGTCTGTTCGGCAAAACTGGGGAAAAGGATGAGTTTTTCATAATGAGGTATTTTGATATAGACCCTCTGATAAAGAAAAGGTCCTACTTCTTTCCGGAATAATACTTAACTGGTAATATACTACTTGATTTTGACTTAGTCGAGTTCCTCCACTCCGCGTCTTCGGTTCTTCGTTCATCCCGACCCCAAGAGGAGCGAAGAACCGAATCCCTGTTTAACAGTACGAGCTCGACGCAGTCAAAATCAATTTACTTCTGCAAAGCGGAATGGAATAACTAAATTGATTTTCAAGCGATCTTGCTTTGGCAGTCATTTATTACCAACAACCAAAACTTTTTATTTGAGGTAATACTTTTTTTTTGTAATATTGATAATTGAGAATTAAGCTAAACTTACAGTTCAATTCATTCATTTTGACTTGAATAGTAAAATTTTGAAATCTATAAATCAACTTAAAACGATCCCAATATGAAATTTGTAGTATCCAGCTCGGAACTTCTTGGTCATCTGCAGGCGATAAGCAGGGTTATCAGTTCAAAGAATACCCTTCCCATACTTGATAATTTTCTTTTTAACCTTTCAGGCAACGATCTTGAAATTACAGCATCCGATCTTGAATCGACATTGATAACAAGAATGAAACTTGAGAATACTGATGGAGATGGAACGATTGCACTTCCAGCAAGAATATTACTCGATACCCTAAAAGAGTTTTCTGTACAACCATTAACCTTTGATATCAATATGGATACAATGGCAGTGGTTATCAGCTCTGAAAACGGTAAATTCAATGTTGTTGGACAGAATGGGATCGATTTTCCTGCTTTACCTGCAATCAAAAAAGACAAGAAATTTGAATTTGTAATTAATGCTGATATACTACTTACAGGTATTAGTAAAACACTATTTGCTACCGCTGATGATGAACTTCGGCCCGTAATGGGAGGAATTTTTGTTGAGGCAGCTACTGATAAAATTACGTTTGTTGCATCAGATGCGCATAAGCTGGTAAGATATCAGAGAACAGATGCTCATGCTGATGATAATGCTTCATTTATTCTTCCAAAGAAACCGGCTTCATTATTAAAAAATATTCTACCGAAAGAAGAGGGACCTGTTACAGTTGAATTTGATGATAAAAATGCATTTTTCATCCTTAGCAACTATAAGGTTGTCTGCAGGTTAGTCGAAGGCAATTATCCAAACTACAACTCAGTTATTCCAAAGAATAATCCACGTAAAATAACAATCGACAGAGTCGAATTCTTTAATACACTCAAAAGAGTATCTGTTTTTTCGAATCAGGCAAGCAACCTTGTGAAGCTTCAGCTTAAGGGAAATCAGGTTATGGTTTCAGCTCAGGATATTGATTTTTCGATTTCCGCGTATGAAAGAATAAAATGCCAGTATGAAGGTGATGAGATTGAGATCGGTTTCAAATCTGTATTTCTTCTTGAGATACTATCAAATATAGGATCACAGGATGTTATGATCGAACTTGCAGACCCAACACGTGCCGGACTCTTCCTTCCTGTTATTTCGGATAATGAATCGGAAGATCTCCTGATGCTTCTTATGCCAATGATGATAAATGCCTGACCTTTGAACCTGAACCTAAAACGCCCAATCGCATTTCTCGATCTTGAGACGACAGGAATCAATGTTTCCAGCGATCGTATTGTTGAGCTATCAATTTTAAAAATAAGTCCCAATGGAAAAGAGGAGTGGATGAGCACCAGGGTAAACCCCGAAATGCCGATTCCTCCAAAAAGCACTGCTATTCATGGGATAAAAGATGAAGACGTAGTTAAAGCACCAACCTTTAAAGAGGTAGCAAAGAATCTTGCTACATTCGTAGAAGGTTGCGACCTCGCAGGATATAATGCAATAAAATTTGACATACCTGTGCTTGCAGAAGAATTTCTGAGGGTAAACATCGATTTCAGCTTTGTAAAAAGAAGATATGTCGATGTCCAGGTTATCTTCCATAAAAAGGAACAACGTACCTTATCAGCAGCTTACCTGTTTTACTGCAAAAAGGATTTGGAAGGAGCCCATGGGTCGAAGGCAGATACTGCTGCCACATTTGAAATTCTTAAATCCCAGCTCGACAGATATAAAGATCTTGAAAATGATGTCGAAAAGCTAGCTGACTTTTCTTCTTTTAACAGCAACGTTGATTTTGCGGGAAGAATAATTCTAGACGAGAATGGTGTTGAAGTTTTCAATTTTGGTAAGCATAAAGGCAAACCAGTCGAATTGGTTTTCAATGAGGAACCTGCATACTATTCATGGATGATGAACGGGGAGTTTCCGCTATATACTAAAAAAATTCTTACAGAAATAAAACTAAGATCATTCGGCAAAAATCAGGGATAGTATGAAGATCATCTGTATCGGTCTCAACTACAGAAAACATGCCCTGGAATTAGGATGGCCTCTTCCTGATGAACCTGTTGTGTTTCTGAAACCCGATTCTTCAATTCTGAAAAATAATAAACCTTTCTTTCTCCCTGATTTTTCAATTGATATTCATTACGAGGTTGAAGTTGTTATAAAGATCAGCAAATTAGGCAAAGGAATCTCTGCAAAATTTGCTCACAGGTATTATGATGAGATCACTCTGGGGATAGACATCACTGCGCGTGATCTGCAAAACAAACTAAGAACTTCCGGAATGCCCTGGGAGTTATCGAAGTGTTTCGATGGCGCCGCACCGATAGGCAATTTTATTCCTGTGACAGACAGAACGAACATGGCAAATCTCGATTTCCGGCTTGAGATCAATGACAAAGTTGTTCAGAATGGCAATACCTCTGATATGATATTCGGAATTAATCAGATTATTGAATATGTTTCGAAATTCTTTACTCTCAAAACAGGAGATCTGATTTTTACTGGTACTCCTCCAGGAGTTGGTCAGCTTCGCAGAAATGATAATCTGGTGGCATTTCTGGGTGATGAACAGGTTCTGGATTTTATGATAAAATAGACATGGTTTTACTGCATTGGGATAACTGTTCCCATCTTTACTACTTCAAAATTATTGCCCGGTATTGATTTTAATTCTCCCAGTTCATCATCATCCCATCGGGAATCAGGTGCACCTGAAATATACCAGTTCGAGCCATTATCTGCCACAAACATTCCGTATTTTTTCAAAGCCAATAATATGACCTGAACATGTGGGGCGAAACCGGATATATCGAACCCCGATTTTAGCCGTACACGCATTCCCATTGGAGGATAATTATTATTGTTGCTGTTGCTGGCGGCATGAGTGGCAGGGTGAATAAAGCCATTTCTTGTATGCTGAACAGTAAAGCGTAATGCATGATTGATTGTACCTTTTCCGACTACTTCATCATACCTGACCAAGCCAGGAAAGATTGGTAATCCGGCAGCATCA
>Ga0302206_1000486_pt1 | contig 15456 bp, 12 predicted proteins | sample II_Fen_E2_1_FD_194581 | JGI IMG/M metagenome (GOLD analysis project Ga0302206, IMG submission 194581) | Peat permafrost microbial communities from Stordalen Mire near Abisko, Sweden - II_Fen_E2_1 | ecosystem: Environmental > Terrestrial > Soil > Wetlands > Permafrost | place: Sweden: Abisko...
AGAGGACCTTCACAAACTAATGACCGACTCTCAGGATTGGTGGCCTGCCGATTTCGGCCACTACGGACCGTTTTTCATCCGTATGGCATGGCACAGTGCAGGCACATACCGCACAGGCGACGGTCGTGGAGGTGCGGGAAGTGGACAGCAACGCTTTGCTCCGCTCAACAGCTGGCCCGACAACGTCAACCTCGACAAGGCACGCAGATTGCTTTGGCCTATAAAACAAAAGTATGGACGAAAAATATCCTGGGCAGATCTTATGATCCTTACGGGTAATGTAGCCCTAGAATCAATGGGATTTAAAACCTTTGGATTTGGAGGTGGGCGTGAGGATGTTTGGGAGCCGGAAGAAGATATTTTCTGGGGTTCCGAATCCAAATGGTTGGAAAGTGACAAACGATACTCCGGCGACCGCGACCTAGACAATCCTCTTGCAGCCGTTCAAATGGGGTTAATCTATGTGAATCCGGAAGGACCAAACGGGAACCCTGATCCTATTGCAGCGGCTAAAGATATTCGTGAAACATTTGCCCGTATGGCCATGAATGATGAAGAAACCGTGGCACTTATAGCCGGGGGGCATACATTTGGCAAAACTCACGGTGCCGGAGATGTGATACATGTTGGGCCTGTACCTGAAGCTGCCGGCATTGAAGAGCAAGGTCTAGGCTGGATAAGCAGGTTTAACTCAGGAAAAGGAGGCGACACAATCTCCAGCGGGTTGGAAGTTACATGGACTCAGACTCCTTCAAAATGGAGTTTTTACTTCTTCGAAAACCTGTTTAAATGCGAATGGGAACTGACAAAAAGCCCAGCCGGGGCACATCAATGGGTAGCAAAAAATGGAGATAGCGTCATTCCTGATGCCCACGATCCGTCCAAAAAACATGCGCCAACGATGCTAACTACAGACCTTTCTTTGCGTTTCGATCCCGTATATGAGAAAATTTCAAGACGTTTCTATGAACATCCTCTTGAATTTGCCGATGCCTTTGCCCGTGCATGGTTTAAACTGACTCACAGGGATATGGGACCACGTTCGCGCTACTTAGGTGCTGAAGTGCCGGCAGAAGAACTGATCTGGCAAGATCCGGTACCTGCAGTGAATCATACGCTGATTGATGAGAATGATATTCCTGCACTAAAAGCTAACGTATTACATTCCGGACTTTCTGTTTCTCATTTGGTATCAACCGCATGGGCTTCTGCCTCTTCTTTTCGCGGATCTGATAAACGTGGTGGTGCCAACGGTGCCCGCATCCGTCTTGCTCCGCAAAAGGGCTGGGCTGTTAATAATCCTGTTCAGCTAACGAAAGTATTGGAAACGCTGGAAGGCATCCAAAAAGAATTCAACAGTACTAATTCCACCGGCAAAAAGGTTTCACTTGCAGACCTTATTGTATTGGCAGGTTGTGCCGGTGTTGAGAAAGCTGCAAAAAGCGCAGGTTTTGATGTAACTGTCCCTTTCACTCCAGGGCGTATGGATGCATCGCAAGATCAAACTGACGTGGCATCTTTTGCAGCACTGGAGCCGGCAGCCGATGGTTTCCGCAACTATCTAAAAACGAAATACACCATACCAACCGAGGAGATGTTGATTGACAAAGCCCAATTGATGACACTTTCCGCTCCGGAAATGACTGTTCTCATAGGCGGTATGCGTGTGTTAAACACAAATTTTGACAATTCTAAACATGGAGTATTCACCAATCGTCCTGAAGTTCTTACCAACGATTTCTTTGTAAACTTGCTCGACATGAGTACAGCCTGGATGCCAGAATCTGAGACCAAAGAGACATTTGATGGACGTGATCGCAAAACGGGTGTACTAAAATGGACAGGTACCCGGGTAGATCTTATCTTTGGTTCAAACTCAGAGCTTAGAGCCCTTGCCGAAGTGTACGGGAGCACCGATGCTAAGGATAAATTTGTTAAGGATTTTATTGCGGCTTGGAACAAAGTAATGAACCTTGATCGATTTGATTTGGCTTAATTAATTGTCTTCCCGCTTCGACTGTTAATCGAGACAAATTTGTTATAGCATGTCAAAGGCTTCACGGGACACGGTTGCAGGACTACTCTATGTGGACAATTTTATCGTGACACCTAATGCTTGTCCATTTATCGGTCCCGAAAGCTATCGGGACGGGATTTGCAAAAACGCATGCCAGCCCTGACACTCCTTGCTACCTCTTGGGGCAGGCGCACGTCACCTAATTAAACCACCAGGCAATTATATGTAAGGTTCTCAATCCCTGACAACTAGCCTGACAATTGAGATACCCTACATATAAGAGCTTAGATCAGTACTTTAAATTCATGAGAAGAAATTCCCAACCCGTAAGCAAGAGTTTGGAAGCCGCTACCACAACAGCCTGCGCTGCTACCGAACACATGCTTTTTTGCCTGCCTGGACTTAGCTGACTTGTCAATTGTTGATGTATTAGAGCAACAAAACCACTGATATTTATGCCATATAACCACCAAGGATTTCGATCAGATAAAAAGCCAGCCTGACACATAAGACCTTTGCCTATAACATTAAAATATTGGGATTTTTCTATATTTACTGCATGAACGAATTCAACGAAAATGGCGCCACGCACAAGTCAGAAATAAATACCACAATGGCGTATGCACAATCGTTGTGCGCAAAGCATGCAGCGACATTACAAAAATGAAACTTAGGATATGATTTTAAACTATATTCACTGGAACCATGACCCTGAGATAGTAAATATCTTTGGGATTTCGATTAGATACTATGGATTACTCTTTGTAGGTGGATTGATCTTGTGCATCTACATTTTGAGGTGGATTTTTAAGAGAGAAAAAATTCCATCCGAAAACTTGGAGAGATTATCAATCTACGGAATTATTGGTATACTTGTTGGAGCAAGGCTTGGACACTGTTTATTTTACGAGCCTTCTTACTATTTATCACATCCTCTGGAGATGATTCTTCCAATTACCTTTCTTCCTGATGGTGGAATAAAGTTTATCGGATATCAGGGATTGGCAAGTCATGGGGGTGTACTAGGATTACTGATTGCCTTATTCTTCTATTCTCGAAAGTCTAAACATTCAATGATTGACACCATTGATTTAATTGCGGTTGTTGCAGGATTGAGCTTTGGATTTATCAGACTTGGAAACTTCATGAATTCTGAAATTATCGGCATTCCGACAACAAAACCATGGGGTGTGATTTTTGAGCGAGTAGATAACGTACCGAGACACCCAGCTCAATTGTACGAAGCGATTTCTTATTTTATCATTTTTATGATTATGATGATTCTTTACAAAAAAATGAGAGACAGACTTAAAAACGGATTCTTCTTTGGGCTTGCAACTGTATTATTTTTTACAGCCAGATTTATTATTGAATTTGTTAAGGAAAATCAAGTAGGATTTGAAGATGGATTGACTTTTAATATGGGACAACTCTTGAGTCTTCCTTACATTTTTGTTGGGATTGGATTTATAATATTCGGAATACGGAAAACAATAAAGCTTAGCGCACAACACAAGGGTATTGACAAATATCCTGACTAGTCTTGTAATGAGACAAAGTTATGCCGAGACAGTTTATGGGCAGCAAGACAGTTTTGATCCTACCCGCTTAACGGGACTCTGCAAAAACACATGCCAACACTGCTGCTGACGGCAACTCATTATCCGCCAGGCCGTTATAAGGCATTGAGATCCTGTCTTTTTACGAAGTACTGGTTCACTTTTTGCAGCTAAAAATTCGACCAACTTCATCATGACACCAAACACTCGTACATTTCTCGTGACTTTGCAAAAACGCATGCCAACCCTGACATCCTTCGCTACCACTCAGGGCAGGCTCATGGCAACTCATTAAACCGCCGTGTCGTAAGTGGCAAGCCTATGCCCGAATCGGATTGAAGGAGTATTGAATCTACGATAAACAAAATCTGAATTGTAGTTTTCTCAAATGGCATATTTTTTGCAAGTAGAAACTTAAAACCAAATAATAAATAGTGATTAATTACTATGAAAAAAATAGTGGCTCTCTTATTTCTTAGCTGCTTAAATAGCACTATTGGTATTTGTCAACTATTAAGTAAACCTTCTTTGACAGTTGATGACTTTAAAATAGCTTTAACAAATACCGCTCACTTAAGAAAAATCTTAAAAAAGCATAATTTTGAATATTCTTCTAACGGTGAAACTAAGGTAACTGTACCTGGGACAATGCCAAATCCTTTACTTCCCGATCTTCGGGCTTTTAAGTCGGAACGTTGGGAACCAAAAAATCAGGGTGATCAAGCCATTGTGGAAGTAAGCATGTATGAGTGGGAGCCAAATTATGCACCACAACCAGAGGTCATTAAAACAATCAGAGTCATGATAAGACGAAATTCAACTTATGCTGACAAAACAAACGATTTCCTTGAAGAAATTAAAAATAAATATCCGAACAGAAGCAAAAGATATTTTCGCAATAGTGACCTATATAAATCATATGGAGAATCCTTTAATGTTTTTACCAATGATTCCAAAATTGAAGTAAGAACAGAAACAGAAGAACCAATTTATAGCCGATTTTACATTGTAAACTTTGATATAATCAAGTAATCTGTTAAAACGCCTGACCGCTAACTCGGACGGTTTGCTGAATTGCCTTTGCCAGCCAAGACTACTTCGTAATAATCCTTAATGGATATGAGAGGAAAATTTATTCTATTTATTAAGTTCTGTGCTACCAGGACTGTTCTATCTGCCGTGACAAAGTCACTGGGGGCTGCAAGCCGACGCACAGTTGTCATGGTTTTTGCGAGCCATCTTGACAGCTTTATCATGACTTGATAAATCCTGCCCAATTATCAGGACCAGTAACACAATCGTGTGATGGTGGAACTACGACGTTTACTGCATATTTTTATGATTCAGATACAGTAATAGTAAGATGATGGGAAAAAAAGATAATATATTGTTTTTAGGTGCGAGTATAACCCAAGGTAAGATTAGTGTAAGTTTTGTTAATACATTAAAACTTACATTTGGTTCCAGGCAGTATAGACTTATTAATCAGGGAATTGCCGGATTTGAATCTTATAATATTCTTAAAAAAATAGATAAAGCAATAAATACTAAACCTGACTTTGTGATACTCTTAGGAGGAACAAATGACATATTATCAGCTCTAGATCCTGAACTATCGAGATTATCTAGAAAACTAAAAAAAATACCTCATGAGCCTTCAGTTTCAAATTTCTGTCAAAACATCACTGAAATAGTCAAACGATTAAAGCATGAGACGAATGCTAAAATAGCAATAGCATCATTACCAGTACTTGGAGAAAATCTGGAATCAAAAGAGAATAAGCTTGTTAAAGAGTATAATTCCGGGTTAAAGCTAATTTCAGAAACTGAAAATGTATCTTATCTGCCGGTATTTGAAAAGCAAGAAAGTTTTCTTAATCAAGTAATACAAGGAAAAGGTAAGGATTGTATAAACCCCTCAAAAATGGCATTTAAATCATTAGCTCAACACTACTTACTTTTTAAAGGGCTAGATTCAATATCAAAAAAGAATGGATATATATTGCTTACTGATGGAATTCATTTAAACTCAATCGGATCAAAATTTGTGGCTGATGAAATTGAACTGTTTATAAGAAACTCTAAAAACAACACGAACAGCTAAGTCGGACTGTTCCTGCTTTCGGGCTTTGCAAAACGCATGCTAACCCTGATGCTGACGGCACTTAATTAAACCGTCGGGCCATTAGCTACCAATCAGCTCCTATAAAGTTATAATGGTATACCTTGACTAATTATTTAATTAATCCACACATCGTATATGAAGATTTCAATAGTAGTAAACGGGACAAGGGGAGATGTTCAACCAATGATTGCTCTGGCATTAGGACTTATCAAAAATGGACATGAAGTGATTTGTTGCGTACCTCCGGAGAACGAAAAAATCGTAAAAAAATACAATTGTCAATTTGTGGCCTTTGGTCCAAATTATCTGGAACTGTTTAAAAAGAACTCCCAATTTAAAGGTGGAGCTACAGCAGCACCCACTCCAAAAGAGATGAAAAAGGAAACTGAGAACCAGATAAATAAACTGCCTGGAATACTTATAGGTTCTGATTTAGTAATTGGTGTAGGATTTGTTTTAGGAGTTCATACTGTAGCAGATATATTAAAAATCCCATATCAATTTGTTATTTTCTATCCTTCACTTTTAGGGACTAGTAAGACAGATCCCATTTTATATCGCATATTATTTGGATTTGGACGTTTCATGACAAATAGAGTAATGAAAAGTTTTATCAATAATAAACGAGCAGAAGTTGGCTTACCACCAATTAGAGATGTATGGGAAAATTGGATGGGAGATAATGTCATAGTTGCTTGTGATAAAGAATTATGTGAAGTTAAAACAGGAGTTTTATTTAATTTTACCCAAACTGGATATATGCCTCTTTCCTCAAGAAATGGCTTGCCTGAAGAAGTTGAAAAATTTCTTATTTCAGGTAAAGCCCCGGTTTTCATTGGATTTGGTAGTAACCCTGTCTCTCGTCCTGAAAAATTCGATCATATTTTTAGTGAGGTATCTAGGACAACAAATCAAAGATTAATAATTTCCAAAGGATGGGCTAATTTGCCTGAGAATAATACTTCTGATATCCTATACGTCGATGAAATGCCTTTTGAGTTTCTTTTCCCAAGATTAGCTGCAATTGTATATCACGGAGGTACTGGTACTATGGCGGCAGCAACAAGAGCAGGGATTCCTCAAGTAGCATTTCCCTTTATGGCTGATCAGTTTGAGAATCGAAAACAGATTGTCAAACTAGGATTAGGACCAAATTCTTGTGATTTCAAAAAGCTATCATCAAATGATCTTTCTTCAGCGATTATAGAATGTGTTACTAACGGTAAGTATAAGAGCAAAGCCATGGAGATTTCGAGACAACTTCAAGATTCAAATGGAGTTGAAATGACTCTGGAACTTATTGAAGATGAGCTTAAAAATAATAAATCGATAGCTAACTCGGACTGATCCTGCTACCGGGACAAAATCAATGGGACTTTAGATGGATGCGAAGTTGTCATGGTTTTTGCACGCCACATTGACAACTTGAGTGTGACATGAAATATCCCGCCTGCATATCGGTCCCGATAGCTCCCGATAGCTATCGTGACGGGATTTGCAAAAATACATGCAAACTCTGACACCCCTCTTTAGTCGGGGCAGGCTCCAGGCAACTCATTAAACGGCCGGGCCGTTAGGTTTCACTTATTAGACCAAGTGAACAATAATATTATTAAAAATGTTAATGAAAACACTATATACTTTTACAAGTTTAAATTTGAACGTGTAAACTATTTAAACCCATAATGGATTTTTTATTAAATAAGGAGGATCACTATGTCAAATATTATTGATTTTGAAAATGTCTCTTTAGCTGGCTTAGAGTCATCGCCTGTTTCGAAATCACTTGCAGGTTTACGGGCTAACGAATCAAGATATTTTAAGAACAAATACAATCATGATTTTACTGTTATCTCTGCAACTAAAAGCAAAGATATACTGGACTATGTAAATAATATTCTTCTGGTTGAACGGGATATTAAAATTTCATCAAAGCCCCTAGAAACATCAAACTTCATAGTTGAAGGCATAAAATTTACGTACATATTATATGAGAGCGGACTTTCAGTCAACGTTATGTATTCAATCAATGACCCTAAAAAAAGGGCAGTAGGCTTTAAACTTTCAGAAGGTATGGAAATACCAAAAGAGCTGGAACAGAAATTCAAGTTTGCAAAACAAAAATCAAAACTAGCAGGAATAATTCGTGGTTCATTTTTTGTAATTAAAGGGGAATATTAGGACTCCTTTTAAAGAATCTGCAAAATCAAGACAAATTTGCAACCCGGACACCCCTCCTTCGTCGGGGCAGGCTTACGACCCGTCCCTTTCCCCTGTGAAATAATGCTTGCCGTAAACAGTGGAAATATTTTAAACTATTTCACAGGGTGAATCATTCCTTCGCTGCAAAACTCATACTTTTAACTTTCTGATCTGCACTGAGTTGTGGTTTTATATCTGCATTATCCATAGAATAGTCTCCTGGATGTAGTGTCTTAATTCCAACCTGAATGCTTCATACTTAGCTATACAAAGGGCTAGATTTACAAAAAATTCTTATCCAGAAATTCCTGAAATTTATCTTTGTACTGAACTCCTATTGGTATGTATTTCTTACCGAAAACAATCCTGCTGCGATCAATTGTCTCAATCTTCTCAAGATTCACGATAAAAGAGCGATGAACTCTCATAAATTTTTCAGCTGGCAGCTTTATTTCCAGAATTTTCAGTGAGGAAAGTGAAAGTATAGGCTTCTCTGAAAGCATGGTATATACTTTAACATATTCTTTCAATCCTTCAATATAAAGGATGTTCTGGAAATTAATACGTTTAATTTTATAGTCAGACTTCAGAAACAGGAATTCGTTGTTTGAGAGAACATCATCTGCTGGTCTCGCTATTGATCTTATCATCCTTCCAGCTTTGTGAACTGAAGTAAGGAATTCCTCATATGTGAAAGGTTTGAGCAGATAATCAGCAATATCAAGTTTAAAGCCTTCGATGGCATATTTAGAAAAAGCTGTGGTAAAAATCACAACAGGGCCATTAACCATCGACCTCGTGAATTCAATTCCATTCAAACCAGGCATCTGGATGTCAGTAAAAACAATATCGATAGGGTTTTTGCTTATATATTGTGCTGCTTCCAAAGGATTTTCGAATTGTCCGGCTAACATCAGATCTGGTGTCATCTGAATATAATCTACAATCAATTGAAGGGCCAATGGTTCATCATCTATTGCAATAACAGTTATCATTTTATAACTGAATAATTAAGTTTACCTCAAATTTATTTTTGGTTCTATTGATTTCCAGTTCATGTCTGTCGGGATAAAGTAAACTCAGGCGCTTTTTTAAATTCTCAAGACCGATTCCGGTAGATGCAAAGATGGGCCCATTATTACTTTCCGGCAAACCGTTTTCACATTTAAATGAAATGTTATTTTCTCCACACAAGAGACTAATATTTACATAAGACTCTTCCTGTACACTAATCCCATATTTGAAAGCATTTTCAATTAATGAAATAAAAAGCAAATGGGGGATCATCAGATCTTTGTATTCTGTGGGGAAATTAACATTAAGTTTGGTTTTAGCGCCTATCCTCAGCTTCATTAAGTCAATATAATTGTTCATGAATTCAATCTCATCACTTAGCAGCCTGTTGTCCTCTCCGGATTCATTCAGGACATATCTCATCATTTTAGATAGCTTTATTACAGCATTTTTTGAGTCTTCATTATTTCTGCCTATCAAAGAATAGATATTATTCAGGGTGTTGAAAAAGAAATGCGGGCTGATCTGGTTTTTCAGTAGTGTAAGTTCAGCATTAAGATTTGCCTTTTCCATCTCTTCCTGCCTTTTTTCAATTTTTGACTGACGTTCAAGAACCCTGAGACCCAGTGAAAGAAATACCATAAAAAGTGAAGATGTTGTGTAACCAATGAGCTGGGCATTAGGCATAGCTATTACGAAAACTGGTCTTCTCATTGGAATGGGAGGCAGTCTCAGGGGCCGTTCTTCACCAGGCTGTCTGATAATCTGATCTGAGTATCCATTTTTAGATATTATGCTGAAAACCTGTTCGCTGGCAAAATCAGTAATGAAATAGAAGAAGAAAAGAAGAGCCAGTACGGAAATATAATAACTGTACCTTTTTTTCTGGAAGAAAAGCACCGGTATAAGGAACAGGTAATTTGTGTAAAAAATTAAGGCACTTATTGCCAAGATGGTGTAATATGTTAACAGGAAATGTTGTCCCATCTGGAACCTTCTCGCGGCGTAAATCGGCAAACCAAGAATAACAGCCCAAATCAGGATGTGGAGTATAATCCTGGTGGTTTTTTCATTAGTCACCTTCCTCATAATTTCTTTAACAAACAAATTTCAGTATAAATTTTTTAACCGAAAAGTCCCTCACCTATCAATTTTAAGAACTTCAAGTTTAATAACTATACAAGCATCGCTCGAAAATCAATTTTTTTACCCCATCCCCAAGGGGAGTAAATTGATTTTCTTCGCTCCCCTTGGGGTCGGGGTAAAAGAAGAAAATCAATTTGCGACTTTGGAGGAAGTAACCTATAGTTGACTCATTCAGAGCGAAGGCTTTTCACCGGGTTTGCAGACGCAGCTTTCATCGCCTGGAAACTTATTGTTGTAAGTGCAATAACTATGGCAGCAAATCCTCCTGCTGCAAATAACCACCAACTGATGATTATGCGATATGCATAATTCTGCAGCCAGTTGTGCATGAAATACCAGGATATGGGTAGAGCAATAGCAAAGGCAATTGCAATGAGCATGATAAATTCTTTTGAAAACAAATAAACAATTTTGTATGCGCTGGCGCCGAGTACTTTACGAATACCAACTTCTTTTGTTTTCTGTACTGCCATGAATAAAGCTAAACCGTATAGCCCAAGACAGCTAAGGAATATGGCGATTGCTGCAAAAACTTCATACAACCGTGCTAACTGGCTTTCCTGTTTGTAAAAACCTGCAATTTTATCATCAAGAAAGTTGTATTCATAAACAAAGTCTGGTAATGTTTGCTCCCATATTGTCTTTACAGAATGCAGTGTAGCAGAAATGTTTTTTGTTTCAAGTTTTATTGCTGCCTGACTATACATGGTTCTATTTGTGGTAATAAGCAATGGTGCAGGATAATGGCGAAAAGACCTGTCATTAAAATCTTTCAATACACCTACAACAGGACATTTTATCCGATCACCCCACATACTTATTTCTTTATTTAATATTTCATCAGGGGTTTTAATTCCTAAACTTTTCATAAACGACTCATTCACTAAAAATTCTCTTGTCATACCAGAAGGCTGCAAATTTCTTCCGGCTACCAGTTGTAATTTATAAGCCGGCACATATTTGTCATCGGCAAATTTGGTAATAGCTTTAAAATCTGCATCTTTAACTGCATGGTCAAACTTGAAGGTGCTCCATATATCATCAGCATCTTCAACCGGAGTATTGGAACTGAAGCTTACTGTCTGCACACCGTTTACTGACAGCAATTGTTGCCTTAAATGTTCCTCCCTTCTGAAAAAAACAGTATCTACACGGAAAAGAACACTTATAATTGCATCTTTATCGAAGCCCAGAGGTTGATCCATAAAATAATTCATTTGCTTTACAATGATGATAGTTCCGATGATAAGTACCTGTGCAATGATGAATTGAAACACCACCAGGCCTCTTCTTAATGAAATTCCCTTTGCTGTATTGGCTGTTAGTTTACTTTTTAAAGCGTTAACAGGACTGAAACTTGATAAAACTACAGAGGGATAAAAACTTGCAAGGGCGGTTACAACAATTGTTACAGTTAAAAGAAATAAAATAATTGCAGGATTGTTGAGTTTGTTGAATGAAAGCGGCAGTTCTAATAGTTGATTTATATAAGGCAATGCAATAATTGTAATAACACTTGCAAGGATTACTGCACTTATAACTATCAAAAATGTTTCGATGATAAACTGTATTTGCAATTGAGATTTATTACTTCCAAAAGCTTTTCTTACGCTAACTTCTTTTGCACGGTTAACCGCCTGTGTAGTGGAAAGGTTGATAAAGTTGACGCAGGCAATTAACAGGATGAATGCGGCAATCAGCCACAAAACATTAAGCAGTTGGCGGCTGATTGTTTTGTTACTGTAATTACCAGTTTGAGTATCGTAATGAACCGCACTTAATGGTTGTAAAATATGACTATCCTTATTATCAGGAGATTCCATCTTTAGTGACCATGCTCTTAATTGCTGATTAAAATTGGCAACAGAAATATCCGGGAGCAATAAAACATAGCAACCGAAATCAGAATTCGTTCTATCCTGCCAATCAGTGTTTTTTGACATATCTTCGGTAATCCCTGTTCCAAAAGCTACAATAAGTTTTAGTTGAAAATCTGTGTTGGCAGGTATGGTAGCAAGAATGCCTGAAACTTTCAATACGTCAGTGCCATGGCTGAAGAGAGAGCCACCTGCTTTCAGGTTAATTGTTTTTCCCATGGCTGTTTCCCAGGCACCAAAATATTTTTCTGCAATTTCTTTTGTTAGCAATACGTTGTTCGGATCTTTCAATGATTCAAATGAACCTGCAATCAGCGGGTAATCAAACATTTTAAAGAATGAAGGCCCTGTAAAAAATACGCCTTTGTCTTCTTTAAATGTTTTTATCGTTTTTCCGTTATTATCTGGTATCAGCAAATTATCATTGTGGCTTGCCCAAACCGTAGCTACTTGTTCTATCTGGGCAAAAGTTGTTCTCAATCCTTCGGGCATAGGAATAGGAACATCTTTTCCAGTATTTGCAGCATCTCCATTATGATATTCGGTTAAGACACGATAGATGCGATCTTTCTTTGAGTGAAAATTGTCGAAGCTTGTTTGAAATTGTATTATAATAAAGATCATCATACAAACGGCAATACCAAATGCCAGGCCGGCGATGTTGATAATAGTGTAATTCCTGTTTCGGATCAAACTTCTGAAAGAGGTTTTGAAATAATTTTTAAACATAAACAGGTTGTATTGAGTTTTAAAAGTACAATTTAAATGACATTCTATTCTGTGTTAGCGAGCGTGTCCTGAATTGCCGCACTTTTTGTATCGGTCCAAAACTAAACTATCTCGAGAACGAGAAAAAATAATATATAAGTACAGGGATCTTTTAATAACAGAGAGCAGATTTTTATATATGATAATATTGCAATTAATAATACTTCGGTTAAAAAGTATCTTGAAACTGGAAACCCATCCATGTTTGGATTTTGGGGATCCCTTCTTTTGATAAGTCAGATATCACGTGTGGCATTCCTAATCCTGTTGGCGGTTCATCAGCACAATAGGAAAATCCTGATCTGGATTTATGGTCACTGATCGGTATGGATTGGGTTGATACAAACCAATTCAGCATAAATTGCCTTGCAAGCGCATTTCGCAATTCAGCATTTATCTCCGTTTCACAGGTTCATGGATTGCATAATAAACTTGCAAACATTAAATTTTGAACATATAAGCAACTTTCGAAGGCATATTTGCAGCGAGAACGATATCCCTTCTCAAAGATTTTCACGTGCTTCAAATGAGCCTTAACGACCTAATATTATTCACAGAACTTTCATTATAATGCCAGTTAAACAAATATTTTAAAAAGAATTACATAAATTTCATACAGTAATAAATGTCTGTGTCAGCCTTTTGATGAAACAACTTATTCAGTTTGATCAATTGTGACTGACAGGGCGGAAGCATGGCTTACATAGAAGGAAACTGCTTAACATGAAAGTTTCAAAATAAGCCCTAACAACTTACTCGGTCGTTTTAATTAATTATTGAACAATTGCCACGCAATTTTCAATGAGCTCGTACCGGATAAGATATCAGGTTGCTACGCAAAGTAAAACTGTGGCCTGTCCGCGGTTGACTTTTGTACGCCACCTTGACAACTTTATCGTGACATGACAAATTCTGCTTACCTCTCAGGACCTGGTACCATTTAGACAATTCTTTGTGACACGAAACTCGCAACCGTCTGTCACGACTGGCAAAAAAGCAGCACCGCGACCCTTAGCTACTGCTCTGGGCATGCTCCGAGGGCATCTAAATTAACCGCCGGGCTGTTAAAGTTAATTGTCACATATTCAGCATATTAGAGATTTTAAACAAATAGTGATAACAGAAAGAGCAAATACAAAGGCTATGGATATTTCAATTAAAGCATTATCAGCTGATTTACTGAAAGACTTTTTGTTTTTCTTCGATAATATGGTCTTCATAGAAAATCCAGACTGGTCGGGATGTTATTGTTTTTCATTCCATTTTATCGGAACAAATGATCAATGGAATAGAGATGAAAATCGCTCCTCAGTAATAAAGTTTATTAAAGAGAATAAAATGAATGGATATCTGGCATTCCATGACAATAAACCTGTTGGATGGTGCAATGCAAATAATAGACTTAATTATCAAAGATTATTAAAGTATTATGATTTAATTGATAATCAAGATGATAAAGTATGTTCAATTGTATGCTTTGTAATAAGCCCTGATTTGAGGAGAAAAGGGATCGCACAAAAAATTCTTGAGCAGGTTATTATTGATTATTCATCTATGGATTATGACTATTTAGAGGCTTACCCGGGAAAGGGTAATTTATCGTGCGAGAAACATTATAAAGGACCTCTGGATCTATATAAAAAATACAATTTTAAGATAATTAAAGAGTATCCTGATTATTACGTAGTTAGGAAATATTTGCGATAAGTTATATGTATCGCCGACAGTTAATTCTTTAAAGGACCTTTGAACTCCAAACTTTAAATTGCAACTAACTATAAATCTGTCTGTTTGATTAATTGGCTTCACCGAGCCCGGATCTGATATGGAATTCAGGTTTCATGACATCGAACCACCAGACTACCTTCCTTTTAATATATTTCCAAGGCATATAAATTTCGTCTACTTACGGGGACTTTATGAGCTAAAAGGTTTTGCATATTATGACCTTTTGGCACTTATCTGCCGAGACTTAAGAAAAGCTTTAAGACCTAAGGCTTTCAAGAAGAACATTCAACTAATTTATTTGGCTTTAATAAGAAAAATAAGTGAAATTTGATTATTATAAAATTTAAAACGTAAGTCTTATGAAAACTATTTCTTCGATTTGTAGTTTATTAATGATCTCATTTTTTCTAAATGCTCAGAAATCTGGGAATGATGCTGTTGTAGCAGCAGTAAATATGAATGTTCTCTATCGTGGAATGGCTAATCCAATAGAACTTGCTGTCCCTGGAGTTACCTCTGATAGAATATCAGCAATTATAACAAATGGAACATTAAGTAAAACCACTAAAGGACTTTCAGTATCCCCTGGTGAACTGGCTGAATCAGTAGTTACTGTTTTAGTGGACAACAAAAAAGTATCTGAGAAAACTTTTAGAGTAAAAAATGTTCCTAATCCAGTAGCTGTATTTGCCGGAAAATTTGAAGGTCCGATAGCTAAAGAAATTGCTTTAAAAACCGATATGCTTGAAGTTGAATTAAAAGATTTCCTTTGGGAACTTAAATTTGAAGTAAAGAGTTTTACGTTTTTTTGTTCACAGGATAATTTTGATAGAGAAGAATTATCTAATGGGAATAAGCTTACAGATAAAATGAAATCTTTGATTTCTGGTATTAAACCAGGGAAAATGATCGTGTTTAAAGATATAAAAGCAATCGGACCGGATGGGAAAATGAGAGACTTAAATCAAATCCAGCTAACAATTAAATGATCGTGGCCAATTGATTTATACTTTATTAGTT
>Ga0302206_1000489_pt1 | contig 15433 bp, 12 predicted proteins | sample II_Fen_E2_1_FD_194581 | JGI IMG/M metagenome (GOLD analysis project Ga0302206, IMG submission 194581) | Peat permafrost microbial communities from Stordalen Mire near Abisko, Sweden - II_Fen_E2_1 | ecosystem: Environmental > Terrestrial > Soil > Wetlands > Permafrost | place: Sweden: Abisko...
CGTTTCGTTCTTGGAATCTCAGATACCTGTATCAGATAAAGAATGACCAGCCATACTGGCAATACCAAGATGAAAAGCTTAAGTGTTCTGTTTTGCATAAAGAAAAAAGTCTCCTCAGCATGATAGTTTAAATAAAAAGAGCACTGGAAAGCCAGTGCAATTGCCAGAATGTCAATCGAACCCAGTATAATGCTAATAAGTTTCCACTTTTTTAAGAATGGAATTATCTTATGACGGTCGAGGTAACTAATAAAATCCATAATCAGGAAAACTTCATTTAAAAATTAGTTCCGATTAGACGATAAGAAATCGTAAAAAACACTTAGTTTTATATTCAATTATCAGCAGTCCTGAGACTTTGCGCACAGAAATAAGTTAGTCCGTCCAATTCTGTCATATCCAGAACTTTAAAACCATGTTCCCTCAAGAGCCCAGAAACACTCCGTTCAGACATGTACTTATTTGTTTTTGAATCAATCAAGTTGTAAATCATGTTCAAAAAAGGACTACTTGATGCAATACCGTTTTCAATAGCATCAGAATTCCTCCTATAATAAGAGTCGGAGGGACTGGTGTTCAAAACAAAACCACTCTGCTTTTTATTATTAACAAAACAACCAATTAAATTACACCCAGCTGGCAGAATATGAAAAATCGAATGAAGAAAATCTTTAAGCTGCTTTACCTGGTTGAGTTCCTTTAAGTTAATAACAGTTTTGATGCCAATCATTTCTTCAGCATCATAATAATAGTGATGTAATGAAGAAAGAACCACCATATTCGGATCTTTTACAAGGTCTAACTGTTCGATATAATTAACAAAGTTATCGCCTTCTTCATTCGTAAGCGTTCTAAAAATAGCATTATTCCTTCCCAATTCTGTTGAAGTTTCGCCTAAGTTCAACAAAGAATTAATCATTTGATTATTAGTAGCTTCTATCTTGTCTATGGTAACGCTGTTTCTCATTTAAATTGTCTTTATCTTCAGAAAATAAAATTAAACAATTGGATTATCTCGGTCAATAGGAAGAACTCAATCGGCGGGAAAAGATGGTATATTTGATTTTATGTTAATCAATGAAATTAAGGAATATATCTATAGAAAAGTAATATTGATAACTGAATTTGCGTGGTTTGTCAAAAATGAATGAAATTTATAAACGATTTATATGCAATTTGAGCTTTTTATCTTGTTATTAATCGTAAGAAACATAAAATGAGGTATATATAAGCTGTTTTGTGCGATAATTCATACTTGAATTCAATTAATAACTTTTTGACCAATGACCGCAAAATTTGGATGAAAATTCCAATTATATTTAGAATAACAAATAATTCCAATCCTTTTTAGGTCAATTAACATAAGGCGGCGGAATTATTAGGCTTAAGAAACCTCTGGTATGTCAAAATTATTTCTTCTTATCTTTGCCTTTTAATAACCATCAGAAAAGCATTCTTATATTGTAATTCATTTTATTTTCGCAAAATGGGTTAAATTTTAAGAACAAAGAAGAAATATATTTATGAAGGGGCATATTTAATTGATGATTGATATTCAGATTTTGATTAAGATTTTACAATTTGTAAAAGTTAGTTTTAAATTTGACAGTCATATTTTTAAGAAATTGTACTAACTGTCTTAAGGTTATCATAAAAACTATAATGAAAGATTTTCAAAGTTTAATAATTGAAGAGACGCCAAAAACTCCACAGATTGAACTGAATCAATTAACAGGTGATTTTATTTTTTCCGGAAAATCAATTCCGGAGAATGCTGCAAAAGTTTATGAACCTATACTCAACTGGGTAACTCTCTATACACAGCATGCCAGGCCAACAACTAACCTCAGACTAAATCTGGAGTATTTCAACACTTCGTCATCTTTATGGTTATCAAAAATATTCAGGGTTCTCGTGGGTATCAATGAGCCTGATTATGTTCTAATTTTTCACCTCTACCTGCCGGTTGAGGAATTTGATGAAATGGAAGGGTTCGAGGATATAAAAGACGCTTTTTTCCCGATAGCAGATGTACTTCAATTTGCCATTCCCAGCATTGGGATAAAACTTTATGGAACAAACGATGCTGATGAGATAGTTAAAGATAAATTGGTATTTATCTGACAGTTCCGATTGCCAGTTCTATTTCCATTCCAAATCAGCGATGAATATTTATTTAAATAATTCAGGATCCAATGACCTTGCATTATTTTTAAATGCTATAACAAATGACTGGGGATAACCCGATTGCCTGCATGTCTTCTGAAGCGCTGCTGCAGATACAAGACTGCTGAATTCGCCGATAGTATACCTTTTGACTCCAAGATACAGATATTCATATAATTTATAACTAGTACCATTAATTACCATTTCTTTGGCATTTTTCTGACTCGCATTTGGAAGTAGCTGGACCCTGTAAATGACTGCAGCTTTCTGTTCAATTGGTATCGATTCGGTTGGTTTTGTCATAACAGGCTTATTGTCAACTATTACAACTTTATTCTCTGCTTTTGGAACAGAAGCTTTTTCATTCGGTTTCTTAGAGGCTGAAGTTGTTAGAGGAATTTTTACCTTATCTTTTTTTATGACCACGGTATCAGGCTTTTGCTTTGCCGGTTCTACAACTACAGGTTTCATTTCATTTGTTATTCCAGCGGTTTTCATGGTCGAAGCAGGAACAGGTCTGCCGTTATAAATTTCCGAAATAGTTAACAGGTTTCGACCTTGAACTTCTTGTTTTAATGTAACTTTGAACAATTGTAAGTCATTTTTCCCAAATCTCTGCTTTCGAGTGAAGAATGCTGTTTTACCATCTGTTTTATTAATAGTAAATGCAATATCATCCTTTTCAGAGTTAATATGGTCGGAAAGGTTTACAGGTTTATCCCAGCCCGCTCCATTGTATTTACACGTAAAGATATCGTAACCACCAAATCCAGGTAGTCTGTCGGATGAGAAGAATAAATTGTTTTCAGAATCCAGAAACGGAAAAAACTCATTTCCGGTTGTATTGATTAACCCTCCAAGATTCTCAGGTGAAGACCATTTATCAGCAACCTTCCTGGAGACGAAAAGATCCATGCCACCTATGGAACCTTCTCTGTCAGAGGCAATAATCATCATACTCTCATCTGAAGATAAAGCCGGATGAGAATAGTTGAAATTATCTGCACAAAAATCAAGGGGGATTAACTCAGTTGCCAAACCTGTCTGGTTTGTACTATTTGGGATCAATTTGCCCATATAGATCTTTTCTTTCTTGTCTTTTTTTGAAATTTTCGTAAAGTATATAGTGTTGTAATCACGGCTGAAAGTCAATGCTTCGCAAGGATATGAAAAAGAGGATAGTGGCGAAAAGATTATGTGCCTTCCGGTGGTAGTATCCTCAATGGATGCATAATATGCTTCTACAGCTCCGAATGAAATTTGATTGGGTGACATTTTCCTTTCATACTTCGACATGGAAAGGAATATGATTTTGTCCTTATAGAATTGAATTCCGGATGAGGGAGGTATAATTGAAAGTCTGAATGAATCTACTCTGATAAGATTGACAAAATTTGCAGTATCATCCTTTAATCCCCATGAAGAATTTAAAGACGGTTCTCTCCTGATTTTCTTACCTCTAAAACCTGAAGACAACAACATTATTGTAAGGAGTAGAAACAATACTATTTTAAGATTTCTTTTCATTGAAAAAATATATATGTGAATTACCAGTGGGTATGATTGGAAAGCCTCGATTTATCAGACTGAAGATTAACACCAAATGTAAATTCTACAATGGGTTTGTTTTTATAGTATGGGGTTTTGCTTGCCATTTCATAATATGCTCCTACATAGAATCTCGGATATCTAAACTGGGCAAAAAATGATATCTCGCCACCCCGGCGGAAAGAAGTTCCAACACAAAAATCTTCAAGATAAAGTTTAATAATAAGGTTGATATTATTTCTGATTTTATTAAAAGTTGAGTCTGTAGCCAAAATCAGTACCGAAGGTTCCAGAACAATGTTAAGTGATTTACTCAGAAGCAATTTATATCCTGCATTGAAAAAATACTGTCGCGAAACTGGAACCGTATAAACTCCAAGAGTATCTGGTTTCCAGGGGCTGCCTAAGATATTAATTGCGGAAATGCCAGTGTAAAAATTAGTACCGAAATAATAAATTCCAAGGTCAAAATTTGGATAGAAAGTTTTTCTCAAAGAATTCTCCAGTCCAACATTAGTGTTTGAAATAGTACTATACTCTCCCTTTACTGATACTCCGAATGAGAGAAAAGACAGCTGGCGTATGTTTAAAGGTATCTGATACGAACCGGAACCACTTAGCCCGATATTTCTCGATGACCCATTAATATCTTTAAAAGCAGATACTCCAACTCCTATATTTTTAAATTCGACTATATCAGGAGAAGAGAAATATCCTGAATTGGTTTTTGTAATTCTTCCATTTCCGCTTATGAGCTGTGAATTAGACTTCCCCTGGAAGACAGCATTGAAGCCAATGGATAAAAAATCCTTACTTCCTGCTATTGCAGGGTTGTATATAAAGGGATTAAAGACCAAGTAAGATACCGGATTTAAAGGCGTCTGTTGCCCGTTTAGTACATAAAAAACAGAGCAAAATATAAATATAAGAGATGTTCTTTTAATTACAGATATATTGGTTTTTAAGTCCATATTTCGTTTATAAAAGATGATTACACCTAATTTGGCTCTTTAAAAAAGTAAAGATCGTTGCATCATTATCCTTTTAAATAATCCTCAAATTAGGATTTTATTTTCCAATCATCAAACAATTAGGTCACTTTTATGAACAAGGCTAATTGCTTTCAATCTTCAGATTTGCAGATGTTAGTCCGCCAGAAGTTGCTTTCAGTATAATGGTACCGCCAATTGTATCAGATTTTATAACGACCATACACCTCCCGTGCCATGCTTTCCGCTGCAAAAGTTGGAAACTTTCCAGACTCGTCGGATTGGCATTGCCAACTCCGATAATTGTACCTGGGCCCTTAATTTCAAATTGAACCAAACCTTCCGACTTAGGATTACAAACGCCCACACTGTCGGTTAGTTCAACTGTGACATAGCTTAAATCCTGTCCGTCTGACCTTATTTTAATTCTGTCAGCTGAAAGCTTGATTTGAGAAGCTTTTCCGGCAGTTTGCAATTCAGTGACTGCAATCTGCTTTTTCCCTGTATACCCAACTGCTTTGAGAGTTCCATGCTGATATGGTAACTGCCAGTTAGCTATGTACTTAGTTGAGCGGTCCGTCATCTTTTCGCCGAGTGATTTTCCATTCAGAAAAAGTTCAACCTGGCCGCAGGATGAGTATATATTTACATCCATCATTTTTCCTTCATTTCCTTTCCAGTTCCAGTCTTCAACAGCATCAGCCCAATGCCATTTGGACCATGCTTGTCTTTCAGGATTCAATGCAAATGAGGGTTGTGGAGGTGTCACCCAGATCGAAATTTTATTCTCATTCCAAAGCGCATCGCGATAATACGATTGAGCACGTTTCCATCCGCAAATGTCTAAATCACCGCAATATGCCAGGTTCCATGGGAAGAAATCCTGTTTTTGAAAATAGCCTCTCCATCCTATGCTGGCTTCACCAATGTAATCAAACGCTGTCCATACAAAATCACCAATAACATAAGAGTGATCCACTACATCCATCCAGCTTCCGAAAGCCTCGAGGGGATAAGATTCTGTTCCAACCATTATGCGTTTCGGCAGGCGTTCATGATCGATCTCGTAAAGGTTTTTCTGATTATGGTCACCCCCCGATGCGTAGTTATATCCGGCAACATCAAGAGCCGCAAAATATTGATCCTTATCAGGTTTGAGATCATTTACTGCTGAAGTAACTGGTCTTGAGGGATCAGTAATCCGCACGAAATTTCCTAATATTTTAGCAATCTCAACAACTTCGGGAGTATGCCTGTCAGGGATTTCATTGCCTATGCTCCACATAATGATTGAAGGATGATTTCTGTCGCGCAGAATCATACTCTCCATATCCTTTTTCCACCAATCGTTGAAAAACAAATGATAATCATACGGATTCTTCCCGTCTTTCCATATATCAAAAGATTCATCAATGACAAGAATTCCTAACCGGTCGCATGCATCGAGAAATGCCGGCGAAGGTGGATTATGTGAAGACCTGATGGCATTAAAACCACTTGATTTAAGAAGTTCAACACGACGCTCTTCAGCTCTGTCGTACGCTTTTGAGCCCAGGATTCCGTTGTCGTGGTGAACACATCCGCCTTTTAATTTCAATGGATTACCGTTCAGTAGGAATCCACTGATAGCATCGAATGATATGGATCTTATTCCAAATAATGTTTCCGCCTGATCTGTAAGAGATTCAGATTCATGGATTTCAGAAACTGCTTTATACAACACAGGAGTATCAGGCGACCACAAATTTGGTTTAGTCAGTTTCATCTCCTGTACAATTTCTATTGTTTTGCCTGGTTCAATTGTATTCTCTGTTTCAGTCTTCAACTGCTCCTGTCCGTTTGAATTAAAAAGTTTTGTAGTGAGCGTTAAAGTTGAGGCTTTGCTGCTATTGTTTACTATTGATGTTTTTATGTTAATTAATGCATTTTCTTTTGTTACCTGTGATGTGGTAATATATGTGCCCCAGGTTTCGATGTGAACCGGCGAAACGATATTCAACCAAACATGTCTGTAAATTCCTGAACCTGAATACCACCTGCTGTTTTCTCCTTCATTTTTCACTTTGACTGTCAATACATTTTCTTTCTGAAATTTTATTTTCCCGGTGATATCAAACCAGAAACTCGTATAACCATAGGGATGATTCCCCAGAAATTCTCCGTTTAACCATACTTCAGCATTCATATATACTCCTTCAAACATTATGATAAACCGCTTGTCTTTTAAGTCCTGAGGTATATTAAAGGTCTTCCTGTACCAACCTGTACCACCGGTAGTGAAACCACCGTTTACCTGGCTTATTGCATCAATATTGAATGGTGAAATTGTACCTGGTAAATCTTCAATACTCCAGTCATGCGGGAGATCAACCTTTCTCCATTTTGAATCATCAAAAGATAAGGATTCAGCTCCGAGAGCGCCACCTTTATGAAATCTCCAGTTAAAATCAAACAGATTATTTCGTTTTAAAACTGGTTGTGCCTGAACCCCGATGAAAACAAATAATAATATAAAGATCAGCCAGTTGAATTTTGCTTGCATTAATTTCATATTGTTGCTTTTATTGAATCTGAATATGTTCAGCAAGATAGAAAATTCCGGGCAGATAAGGGTTAAAGATGAGTATAAGAAGTAGTTTGTACTTAAATTATAATCGTTTAACTTTATAAAAAAATACGTTACGTTATGATAGTAACCTGTGTATATATCCATGTTAAACCTGATGCATTAACCAGGTTTATAGATGCAACAGTGACAAATCATCTTGAATCCGTAAAAGAACCAGGCAATCTTCGGTTTGATATAATACAGCAATCTGATGATCCTTCCCGGTTCATGTTTTATGAAGCATATGAATCAGAATCTGCAGTATCTGATCATAAAAACACTGCTCATTATCTGAGGTGGCGCGATCTTGTAAATGATCTAATGGTTGAACCAAGGCATGGAGTAAAATATAATATCATTAAACCAAATGACAGGACAAAATGGTAAAGCCATTTCAGTTTTCACGTTTGCCAAAGATTTTTTTTAAAAACGGGATGATAACTGAACTGGCTTCTCTTGTAAGCCGGTTTGGTAAGAAGATGCTTCTGGTTACTGGAAAAAACTCGTTTCTTAATTCAATCAATGCCGAGAAACTTATTCAAAGTTTTAAGGAAAGAGGTATAGAATACTATATACTTTCTGTACCTGGTGAACCATCTCCTGATATTATCGATCTGGCAGTGAAAAGGTTTAATAATGTGTTTATAAATCTCGTGGTTGGCATAGGTGGAGGAAGTGTTTTGGATACCGGAAAAGCCATTTCGGCAATGATGTATAGAAATGAGTCCGTGGTTGACTTTCTTGAAGGCGTCGGAAATAATGAACATCCGGGGACAAAACTACCGTTTATTGCAATTCCGACTACCTCAGGCACCGGCAGTGAAGCTACAAAAAATGCAGTAATCTCTCAGATTGGGAAAAACGGTTTCAAACGATCCCTGCGACACGATAATTTTGTTCCTGATGTTGCTATTGTCGACCCTGAACTTACATTACATTGTCCCCGGAATATTACTTCATCCAGTGGTATGGATTGTTTTACACAGCTTACTGAATCCTATCTTTCTGATAAATCGAGTGAATATACCGATGCCCTGGCATTCGAAGGACTCAGAGCTATAAAAACATCATTACTAAGAAGTTGTAAGGATGGTGAAGATATTGAAGCCAGAACTGGTATGTCCTTCGCTGCGCTGACTTCAGGTATTTGCCTGGCAAATGCCGGTCTGGGTGCTGTGCATGGCTTTGCTTCATCAATAGGAGGGATGTATGATATCCCTCATGGTTTGATTTGCGGGACTCTTATGGCATCTGCAAATGAGATCAATGTTCGGGAATTGAGAAAAGAATCGACAAATCCTGTTGCATTAAAAAAGTATGCTCTTCTTGGTGAATTGTTTCTTGATGAAAAGGGTAAAACAGACAACTATTATGCAGATGGGTTTATTCAATATCTTAATAAACTGACAGATGAACTTAATTTGCCTGGCTTAAAGAAATATGGCATAGAAGAAACAGACCTGGATTTGATCTGCAGGAATACTGAGATTAAAAATAATCCTGTTAAATTAACTGAAGAAGATTTATCAGAGATACTACGTTCAAGTATTTAGAATAATTATTCACTTTCTTATTATGATTTTAAAATTACCGATATGAAAACAAAAACCTTATTTACATTTCTGTTATTTTTTTCAATGTTATTCACTGTTCAGGTCTCATTCGGCCAGCTACCCAAAGAAACAGAAGCACAGAAAGCAGAGCGAATGAAATGGTGGACCGATGCACGGTTTGGTATGTTTATACACTGGGGACTGTATGCCTTACCAGCCCGTCACGAGTGGGTAAAGAATGCAGAAAGAATGACTAACGAACAATATCAGAAGTATTTTGAAATGTTCAATCCCGATATGTGGGATCCGCACGAATGGGCAAAAATGGCCAAAGCGGCTGGTATGAAGTATGTTGTTCTTACTGCCAAACACCATGAGGGATTCTGCAATTTTGATTCAAAATTCACAGATTATAAATCAACCAATACACCATTTGGAAGAGATATAATTAAAGAATACGTTGAGGCATTCAGGGCTGAAGGGCTGAAAGTAGGCTTTTACTATTCTCTTATTGACTGGCATCATCCCGATTATACGATAGACAGTAATCATCCGCAGAGACAGACTTCTGATTCTGCTTATGCCCGCCTCAATAAAGGAAGGGATATGAAAAAATATCGCGAATACGTTAAAAACCAGGTTCGCGAATTACTTACCAATTATGGTGAGATAAGCATTATTTGGTTTGATTTTTCATTTCCTGGTAAAAACGGGAAGGGACACGATGACTGGGATTCTGAAAACCTTCTGAAAATGGTGCGTTCACTTCAACCTGGAATTATTGTTGACGATCGTCTCGATCTTGATAATGTTGAAGGCGGATGGGATTTTATCAGCCCCGAACAGGTTCAGGTCTCAAAATGGCCTGAAATAAATGGGAAAAGGGTTCCATGGGAAACCTGCCAGACCTTCTCAGGTTCATGGGGCTACTACCGTGATGAATATACATGGAAAAGTGCTCCGCAACTGCTTGAACTTCTTATAGAATCGGTTAGTAAAGGAGGAAATTTATTATTAAATGTTGGTCCTACCGCACGCGGTGTATTTGATTCAAGGGCCCAGGAGAGATTAAAGGCAATGGGAGAGTGGATGAAATATAATAACCGTTCAATCTACGGTTGTACCGAAGCACCAGCTGGTTTCAAGGCTCCGGCTAATACGCTTCTGACTTATAATCCTGTGACAAAGAGGCTATACATTCATCTTTTAGCTTATCCATTGGAAAGTTTTACACTACCAAACATGGCTGAAAAGGTTAAATACATTCAGTTTCTTCATGATGCCTCGGAAGTAAGATTCAAAGCAGGGTCTGATGATTCAAAAAATGATCTCACACTCTATCTGCCTGTTCAGAAACCGCAGGTGGAAATCCCAGTGCTGGAGGTGTTTTTAAAATAGATGCTGGGTATATGGCGCTTTTAGCCCGGAAGTTTGATATTTCTTTATTATTTTCCAGATGGGAACTTTTCACTCACAAGTTCGGGCCATTTAAGGTCAAGTTCTTTGAGTGTTTTAAGTAACACTTTAGCTACAGAGTAAGTTTTTTGCCAGTTTTTATCAGCTGGAGCAATATGCCATGGGATTTCATTGCACCTGTTTATTATTTCTTCATATACATCCATGTAATCTTTAAATTTCTCCCGGGTATCCCAATCTCCATCCTTGTGTTTCCAGTGCTTTTTCTTTGATTCAATTCTTTCCATAAGTCGTTCTTTCTGAGCTTCTTTTGAAACATGAAGATAAAATTTCAGAACCCTGGTATTATTACTCTCGACAAGTTTTTCGAAGTTATTTATTTGTTCGTAACGCTTATCAATAATTTCATCAGGGATATATTTTTCAACAGTCGGGACAAGAATATCTTCGTAATGCGAACGGATAAATATCTGCATCTCACCTCTGCCGGGAGTAAATTCATGTACTCTTCTCAGAAAATCGTGAGCAAATTCATCTTCACTCGGTTTCTTAAAGCTGTGTATCTTTATACCGACAGCATTGCAATATTTAAGAATATCTTTTGTTACACCATCCTTACCTGAAGCATCAATTCCCTGGAATACAATCAGAAGGCTGTACTTATTCTGACCATACATTTTATACTGAAGTTTCCCAATCTCTTTAAGCATTTCTTCTGTTTTCTCCCTGGTTTGCTTTTTAATCAGGGTTTTATCAAAAGTCGGATAGTCTGCAATTTTAATTTTCATTTTTCTGAAGGTTAATTACCAGTTTTAACAGATTCTTCTACTTATGTGGCTTAGATTAAAAGCTTTCTGCAACTAAAATGTTCAAGAATAAAGATAAAAACGGGCCATTTCTTTTCCTGCTGTTGTATAAAGTAATGCGAAGATAGCAAATTTGGCAAAATGAAGTTTTTATAAGCACTTTTACACTTAAATCCATTAAATTTGGAAACTAATTTATTCCAGGATAATGGAAATTATACTATTCATTGCCATTGGTCTGTTTATAGGTGCACTAATCGCATATCTGGTAACAAAATCCGGACTAAACACCCTACATCAGAGGGAATTACTTATAAAAGCTGATGAAAACAATATTCTTATCAGGCAAAACAGTGTTTTAGAGGCAAAGGTAGAAGCGCAGGCTAATAGTCTCAATGAAGTTAGAAAAGCAATGGTCGATACTTTTAAATCTGCAGCATCAGATGCTCTGACTCAAAACAACAAGCAGTTTTTAGATCTGGCAAAATCTCAGCTCGAGACTCATGTTAAGGAGGCTGAAGGTAATCTTGATGAGCGTAAATCTGCCATCGCTGAAATGCTTAAACCGGTAAAGGAGTCTATCGACAGTTATAAAAAACGTATTGAAGAACTTGAAAAAGGTTCGGAAAAAACTTTCGGACAGGTAACTGAAATGTTGTCAAATATTCAGATAACGAATGCGAGTTTACAAAAAGAAACCGGAGCTTTGGTAAATGCTCTTAGAAATCCAAGAGTACGAGGAAGATGGGGCGAAATAGGCTTAAAGAGGGTTGTCGAGTTTTCCGGATTATCAGCTCACTGTGATTTTGTTGAACAGGTTTACACAGAAGGAGAGGATTCGGTTTTAAAACCCGATATGATCATAAATCTTCCGGGGAACAGTCATGTCGTAGTAGATTCAAAGTTGCCACTCGATGCATATCTTCAGGCTTTGGAAACTGATGATGAAAACTCACGGAATCTTCTGTTCACGAAACATGCAAAAGACCTGAGGGAACATGTGAACCGGTTAAGCAAAAAGCAATACTGGTCTCAATTCGAGAACACTCCTGACTTTGTTGTATTGTATATGGAAGTTGAATCTGCATTGAATGTGGCTTTAATGACTGATAAGACTTTATTGCAGGATGCAATGAATAATAAGATTATTTTAACCACACCAACAACCCTGATCGTAGTTCTTAAATCGGTGGCAATGTCGTGGCAACAGCATAATATTACCGAGAATGCCTTGCAGATAATGGAAGCGGCTATGGATTTTTATGGTCGGGTAAATGTCTTTGCGGACCATCTTGACAAAATAGGTGGCGGATTGAAATCTGCACTGAAAGGATATAATGACGCAGTAGGATCCTGGGAAAGCCGGGTTCTGCCCGCCGGAAGAAAGCTTGAGCAATTGAAGGCAACCGACAATAAAAATGTTTTACCTGATTTTGAGATTTTAGATAAGCCCGTACGCGAACTTAAAAAATCCGAGGAGTGACTTAAAAGACCGAACCTAATCCATTTAAGATTACATGCTCCGGTTTCGTTCTGTTTTTCTGTTTGATTCCTATTCCTGGTTGTTCATATGGGAAGATATTTTCAGGATGTAGATTGGCGTACCATTTTTAATGAAACAAATTAACACCATAAAACTATAGTTTTTATGAAAAATGCAATTATGCTGTTACTGCTCTTTCTGACACTTAACTTATTTGGTCAGAATTTCAAACCTGAATGGGAATCCTTGGATAAGCGACCTGTTCCGCAATGGTTTCAGGATTCAAAGTTCGGAATATTTATTCACTGGGGAGTTTATTCGGTACCTGCCTGGGGACCAACCGGCGACAGCATCGGAGTGTATGATAAATATGCTGAATGGTATTGGCGAAAAATGGACCAGCCCGGAAAAGTTCAGAAGTATTTCAAGGATTTTCATTTAAAAACTTATGGACCAAACTTCAGATACCAGGATTTTGCACCTATGTTTAAAGCAGAGCTTTTTGAACCAGGAAAGTGGGCAGAGCTTTTTAAAGAGTCGGGAGCAAAATATGTAGTTCTCACTTCAAAACATCACGAAGGTTTTACTCTATGGCCAAGCGCGCAGAGCTGGAACTGGAACAGTGTTGATGTAGGTCCGCACCGCGATCTCTGTGGAGATCTTACCGCTGCTGTAAAAGATAAAGGTCTCCACATGGGGTTCTATTATTCGCTCTATGAATGGTATAATCCAGTTTACCAGAGTGATCTCACTGCTTATGTGAATGAGCATATGATACCACAAATGAAGGATCTTGTTACACGTTATACTCCCGATATACTCTGGACGGACGGAGAGTGGGATAAACCAAGCAAAGACTGGAAGAGTGAAGAATTTCTTGCATGGCTTTATAATGAATCTCCTGTTAAGGATAAAATTGTTGTGAACGACAGATGGGGAAGTGAAACAAGAAGCAAGCATGGTGGATTTTATACAACTGAATATGGTTTAATTGGTGATAAGGAGGGACTTGATAATGTTGTTCCTCATGTATGGGAAGAATGCAGAGGCATTGGAACCTCGTTCGGGTTTAACCGGACTGAGGGACTTTCTGATTATTCCACTGCCAGTAAACTTATCAGGCTACTTATATCAACGGTCTCTGCCGGTGGAAATCTGCTTCTCGATATAGGCCCTGCCGCTGATGGAACTATACCTGTCATTATGCAACAACGACTTATGGAAATAGGCGGGTGGTTAAAGATTAACGGGGAAGCCATTTATAGTACAAGAGCTTACATAAAGACTAAAAAAGATGCTGAAATTAACCCCGAGACAAATAAAACAATCTTTTTTACTCAAAAAGATAAAGATGTTTACATGATTTGTCTTGGATGGCCTAAGGGTAAAATTGAACTGAAAGGTTTGGATTTGACTAATAAAAAAATAGAGGCGCAGCTTTTGGGGACAAAAAGTCCCGTTTCTCTTAAAAAAGCCAGTGGCACTCTTATCCTTACACCTCCGGTACTTACACCTGATTATAATCAGCTTGCTTATGTGTTTAAAGTCACTGGCCTTATAAAATAGGTGCCAGAAATGTTAAATAATATTAAATCCGTTTTTTAACTTCTCTGAAAATAGGGGATAATAAACTTTTCAATACCTTTAAGGTCTTTATTACAATAACCTTTTTATTCAAGAATCCCGGCCCAAATTACTAGTAACCTTATTAATGAACAGAATTATTCTTCTATTTGCTTTCCTATTTACACTTTTTATCGGTTGTTTTCTGAGTACTGCAGATAGTTTTGGTCAGTCTTTTCCCTTTGGATCTGGTCAGGAAAATCCTCTTAAAGAGGACCAGACACTTTTTAATGGTAAAGTGTGGTTTAATCATTATTACGATGTCAGGGGAGATCAATTCCTGTTTTCTAAGAATTATTTACTTGGATCGTTGACGATGAATGGTAAATCCTATAATAATGTAGGTATCAATTATGATATTTATAATGATGAAATCATTACTAAGACAAATCTGGGGAACCTTCTGCTGCTGAACAAGGAAATGGTTGACAGTTTTACACTTGTATTTGGAATTACTAAATATAAGTTTTTAAATATAAGGAAAGATAGTCTCGAGGGGATAAATGGGTACGTTAATGTCTTATATGAAGGGAAATCAGCATTATTTGTTAAGTATAAGAAAGAAATAGAATTACTGGCAGTTGATGATAAGTACGATCTTTTTTATCAAACATATAAGATCTTCCTGGTAAAAGACGGAATCGGTTATCAGATAAACAATAAAAACGATCTGTTAAAGGTGTTTTATGAAAAGAAAGTACAAGTCAAGGAATTTGTCAAAAAGAATAAGGTAAAGGTTTCAAAAAAGGATCCACAAAGTATTATTCCTGTGGTAAGGTATTATGATACTTTACTTAAATAGAAATACATATATGAAACTAAAGTTCCATATTATCATATTGATACTGTTATTGTCCCTGAATCTCAGAGCTCAGGAAAAATATGCGTTGTCTTCAAATTATAAGGATATTTCATTTACAGATTTTGCGGCCAAAGTCGAAAGTATACTTCCTGTAAAATTTTTCTATCTTGATGATTGGGTTAAGGATCTGAAGATTGGCGATTATCCCGAATGTACTTCACTTCAATGTGTTATGGACAATCTTCTCAGGGGAACGACTCTGTATTATTATATTGATAGTTTTGGCAATGTGGTTATTACTAATAACTATGCCGTTAAAGTTACCAGCAAACCGGCAGAAAAAAATAATAAGTTTCTTCCTCCGACTGATTATGCCAGCTCTTCAGAAAGTCAACATACGACAGGAAATATATCGGTTGATATCGGAAATCCAGCTGAA
>Ga0302206_1000494_pt1 | contig 15364 bp, 11 predicted proteins | sample II_Fen_E2_1_FD_194581 | JGI IMG/M metagenome (GOLD analysis project Ga0302206, IMG submission 194581) | Peat permafrost microbial communities from Stordalen Mire near Abisko, Sweden - II_Fen_E2_1 | ecosystem: Environmental > Terrestrial > Soil > Wetlands > Permafrost | place: Sweden: Abisko...
CCTGAAACAACTAAACATCGGGACAATTTTTCGAAATTGGTAAAAGAAGGTTTTTACAACGGTGTTCTATTTCACCGGGTTATTAAAGATTTCATGATTCAGGCAGGTGATCCCGACTCAAAAAAAGCGCAACCCGGAGCAATGTTAGGTTCTGGTGATGTTGGTTATACAATTCCTGCAGAATTTGTTTACCCACAATATTATCACAAACGTGGTGCGTTGGCAGCAGCCCGTGAGGGAGATTCTGTCAATCCTCAAAAAGCATCATCCGGTTGTCAGTTCTACATTGTTCAGGGTAAAACATTTACTGATGACGATTTGAATTCAATGGAAATAAATAATAAAAACAAACTGGAAGCCAGGCTTTTTCAGAATATTGTAGACTCCAAACAGGAAGAAATCAATAAGTACAGACAGGAACGCAATCAGTCGAAATTAGATATTTTGAGGGATTCTATTTTGAAAGTTGTAAAAGCTGAAATACAGGCAAAGCCAACCTATAAATTTACTGCTCAACAACGAAACGACTATAAAACGATTGGTGGAACTCCACATTTGGACGGTAATTATACGGTTTTTGGAGAAGTAATTGAAGGAATGGATATTGTAGAGAAAATTTCAAAAACAAAAACTGGTGCAAACGACCGACCTGTTGAAGATATTCGCATAATCAAAGCAATTTATATCAAATAAGTAACTCACAAAAAAAGCTTCAGATAAATTCTGAAGCTTTTTTTTATTATTGATGTTCCGTTCGAAGTAAATCATTTACTGTTTTTACCGGATTAAACGTTTCTATCGGAACTTCTACAAAAACTGTATTCCAGTCGCTCATGGCGCCATTCCAGAGCCCGGGAAGTTCGAGCGCCTTCAATTCCTTGCCATTTTTCGATTTAGATGAAATGAAACCGGTTTTTTTATCCACATATTTCAATAATTCAAATTTTTCACCTTTATAATTCCGAACGGCACAAACCAAATCAACCGGATTGAAATGTGTGGATTGTTGCATTTTGAGTTTGTCTTCTGGATTGTTCAAATCAATCTGAGAACTTTCAAGAATTTGTGGTGAAATAGTTCCATCTGAATTTACAGTCAGAAATGGACCACCACCGGGTTCACCCACATTTTTTACCATTCCGCAAATCCGAATCGGACGATTCAGCTTTTCAAATAAATACTTTTTCAAATCAACTTTTGATAATGACAGAATTGCAGGATTCTGATTATTTAATTTAGCTTCACAAAACTCATTTATTTCATTCAATTTTGAATCTGAAATCAAATTGTTCTCTAATTCATTCAGATAAGTAAAACATTGTTGCTGAAGTTGAACAAGCAAACCTGCTATAACTTTTTTATAAGTAACAGTGCTATCTTTCAGTGAATCAGGCACAACATTATCTATATTTTTAATAAAAATCACATCGCCATTCAAATCATTCAGATTTTCAATTAAAGCTCCATGACCACCGGGACGAAAAACCAGTTCTCCGTTATCGCGAAACGGTTCGTTATTTTCATCCGCTGCAATTGTGTCTGTTGACGGTTTCTGTTCCGAAAAACTAATGTTGAACGTTACACCAAATTGATTTTCAAACAACTCTTTCGATTTTGCAAATTGATTCTCGAATAATAATCTGTGTTCTTTTGAAACTGTAAAATGAATATTAACCTCATTTTTAGCATTTTCCGCATAAAAAGCCCCTTCAACCAAATGTTCTTCCATTGGTGTACGGTTCTCGGTTTTATAAGCATGAAATTTAAGTAATCCTTTTGGAAGTGAACCATAATTCAGACCCTTTTCCAACAATAGATTTGCTACAATTGGTTTGTATTGTTTCGTTTTAATAAGTTCTGAAATCGTTTTATTTTCATTATGTAAACAGCATTCATTCAAATCCTTATAAAAAGCAAACTTTTCAATTTGATTGAAAAAATTAGATTCAAAAGAATTAAGACTTGCTAAATCCTCTTTATCCAAAAATTCAAAAAGATCTTTGAACATTCTGCTCGCTGCTCCGGAAGCCGGTACAAATTTAAGAATTGATGCAGAAGTTTTAAGGTAATCTTCCCATGAAACTAGTAAGTTTGCTTTTTCAGATTCTGAAACTAAAACAATTCCATTTCCGGGTTCGGCAGCTGCCTGAATTTCCAAATAAGGAAAACCTTTTTTAAATGAATTCAGTTGCTCCTCAATCTGGTTGCTCGAAATTCCTTTCTTTTTTAAACTTGTTTCGTCGGTCTGTTTTAGCATAATGCACTCTTTTTAATGTTGTAATTTATTTCTCTCCCAATTGTTTTTTCAAAATAACAATGTCATTCTTTCGAATATTCAGCTCATTTATGTATTCGGACAAACGACTGAAAGAATCAAAATCAGCAAAATTGAGCTTTCCAAAAGAATAATATGCAACAGTGGCATATTCGATTGCTTTATCCAAATTTCCAGAAATTTCATAAGCAATGGCTATATTATTTGCTGCCTGAGCCTGAATCCAAGGGCTTTTTGTCTTTTCAAATACTTTTTCCCAATTGGAAATTGCAGAATCCCAATTTTTCACATAAACCGAATCCATTGCAAGTTTCATATATTTATTACCGGAATTAAAAAAATAGCGATCAACTTTATCCCAATATGGAATAAACCGATCAACCGTTTTATGACCCACATTTAACGCACCATCGATTAATGCATCAGCCCGTTTAGGCAAATTAATCAACACATTTTTTCTCGTGTATGATTCTGATTCCCAATAAGCTGTATCTTTGAATTGAACTGAAGTTACTTTTTCATTATTCAAATAATAAATGCTCCAGGTTGTTTCAAATTTTAATTCCAAGGCAGCCAAATAAGAACTCGTTTCGGTCAGATAATATTCAGATAAATCGTCATTTACCTTGATTTTGTCGAGCGATAAAACTACGTTAGAATTATGTGACAAACATAAATTCTTTACAGCAAAACGATTCAACGGAGTTAGCAAATCAAAATTTGAATCTGAATTTATAGAATTTGGTTCAAACTTAACAGTTGAAAAGAAATCCTTTCCATCAATATCTTCAGTTAATGCACCTAAACAAAAAATCGCAAGACTATCAGTTGATAAAGCAATATTTTTAGGATCTTTATTTAAAAGTGTTGTGGTGTGACCAATATTTGCGGGTTGGGTGATGGTATTATTTACAATCAATAAATTGTTGGCATCGGCGGCAAAAACAACTTTTGCAGGTCGCAACACATCGAGAGTGGTGTACATCAAGCTTGTACAAGATGAAAGGAAAACAATTCCAAAAGCCAGAAGAATGAATTTTAAATTATGCGGTTTCATATTCTTGCAAAAAAAGCAATTCCTTATTTAAATGTTTCTTTTTAAAAATTAAGCGTTAATCCATCGTAAGCCAACTGAACATGATCCGGCAAACTATGATTTACAACGTCATGAAGTCCCATATCATGGCTCATGTGAGTAAAATATGTTTCTTTTGCTCCTATTCTTTCAGCCAGTTCTAAAGCCTCATCCAGTGATAAATGCGCAATATGTTTTGCCGGTCGCAGAGCATTAATTATTAAAATTTTCAGATTTTGAAGCTGTTTAATTGAGTCATCTTCAATAGTTTTTACATCGGTCAAATAAGCTGCATCTCCAATTCTGAAACCCAAAATAGGAAGTTTTGCATGCATTATTCTTATTGGTTTTATTTTTATATTTTCTATAAAAATTTCATTTTCACCAATTTCATTCAGATTTATCAATGGAACTCCCGGATATTTGTTTTCAACAAAACAATAGGGCATGTTTCGCCTGATTGTTTGTAAAACCCGTTTTTCGCCATAAACCTGAGCATCACCCAAAGGTCGTATATCATCCAATCCGCTGATATGGTCATAATGTTCATGAGTAATCAAAATGCCATTTAAATAATCAACTTTATTTCGCAACAATTGTTGCCGCAAATCGGGTCCACAATCAATTATTATCTGAGTGTTTTCATCAGTTATCATTACCGAGGCTCGTAATCTCTTGTCCTTCAAATTATCCGAAGTACAAACTTTACAATTACAACCTATTTGAGGAACTCCGGTTGAAGTTCCGGTTCCCAACAAAAGAAGATTCATCTTTCTGTTATATTTACAATCAACTATTCAATAAATCAAAGTTTCATTCGAATCCTCCATTCCTGCGGATATAAATTATTACATCTGTTTCCAACGTTTTTCACCCATCCCAGGGCAATATTTTTATAACAGATTAACAGATAACCCCGTTTTTCATCCGGCAGTTGAATCGCTTCGTTTTTGAGGAATGAAATTGCAGTTCTATAATCTACTTCAACGCTTTCGCAACTATTTCTGTTTATTTTTTTCGAGAACGCAAAACAAGTTGATGGAATAAAGTCACGTCCTTTCATTTCTCCCAACAAAATGCCTGAATGCATCGGATTTAAAAACTTGTTCAATACTAAAAAATCATTTAGCCTTTCTTTGTCGTATGCTTTAATATAATTATCATCATTCAAAATTACCCAACGTTCGGGCTCAAGCAATGTAAAAGGTTTGATAAAATCAATATCTAATTGTTTAATCGTTTTTCTATCGATTTTGATTTTTGAACTTCTGTTTTGTTCGGAAGTTTTTCTCAAAATTGACAAGAAAAAACCCTCACCTTTGGTTTTATGAGGATAAAACCGGCAACCAAAGTCACTTGTAACAATATCCGGATTCCCTTGCAAATCAATTTTGAGAACATCAGCACCTAATTCTTCACAAATCCATTTTACATTTTCTTCGTTTTCTTCTCTGTTAAACGTGCATGTACTATAAACCAATATACCATCCGTTTTCAAAGTATCCCAAACATCAGAAAGGATCTGACGTTGCCTGTCAGCGCATAAAACTACATTTTTCTCCGACCATTCTTTAATTGCATTTGCATCTTTCCGGAACATTCCTTCGCCTGAGCAAGGTGCATCAATAACTACAGCATCGAAAAAACCCGGAAGATTCGCAAAATCTTTAGGTTCATTATTTGTTACTATTGTATTGGGATTTCCCCATTTTATTATGTTTTCTGCTAAAATATAAGCCCGCGATCTGATAACTTCATTACAAACTAATAAACTTTTTTCACTCAAAGTTTGTGACAATAAAGTAGATTTTCCTCCAGGTGCTGCACACAAATCCAAAACGCTATTTGCATTTTCAAAATACTGTTTTACAGCCTGATACAAGAACATTGAACTAGCTTCCTGTACATAATAAACACCAGCATGAAAAAATGGATCAGCTGTAAATAACGGACGTTCATTCAGATAATAACCCTTGTCACACCATGCTACTGTATCTTCGGATGGCAAATAATCTATTTTAACATTAACCCGAATACTTATTGGTGCTGTTTCTTCAAGAGCTTTTTCAAGTTCGTGGAATTCTACACCCAACAATTCTTTTGTTCGATTTACAAATGCTTCCGGTAATAACATATTTAAAATGGACAATTTGAAATGCAAAAATAAGCATTTTTCGTATGGAAAAACAAATTGAATTCAACAAAGAGGAAAATATAAATTTATTGCTATAATGAGTTTACTATTTTCTGAATTATATCGGCATATTCAGCATCTGACAAATAAACTATCTGGGGGTTCATTTCAAAAACACCTCCAAACTCAAATCCATTCTCATATTTTGGAACAAGATGGAAATGTAAATGTGGAAGTTTATCGGAATATGCTCCGTAATTTATTTTGGTTGGAGAAAATGCTTTTTGAATAGCCGTTGCCACCTGACACACATCAGACATAAATAAATTCCGCTCAGCTTCTGAAAGTTCGAAAAGTTCATTTACATGATCCTTATATGCTACAACGCATCTTCCCGTATGGCTTTGTTCTTTAAATAAAAAAAGTGTTGACACTTTTAAATCACAAATTTCAATCATTAAACTTTTTTGTAACTCATTTCTTTGACAATATAAACACTCTGAATTGCTTACCATAATCTTAACTATTAGTTTTTCTTATTGATTATTCAAAAAAAAAGAAAGCAGTGACTAACAATTCCACTGCTTTCTTTTTTTCTTGTTATGCCTTTTGTTCCTGTAAAATTTTATTTGCTAAATCAAGAATGATTGTATCATCTAACATTACTAAACCTCCATCCGGGCCCGGTTCAATATGAACTCCACAACTTTTCCCATCTTTGTAATTGTGACCTCCGAAATAATTACGTACTGTTTCTTTTTCCAGACCAAGTTCTTCAGCAATCTTGGTCATACTACCACTTGGAAGCGCATCTTTTAATCTACGTAATTCGTTGAATGTTATCGTTTTTGTCATGACTTAATGTATTAGAATTGTTTTTAAAATATGATTTCTAAAGTGCAATAAACGTAGTGTTTTCTTTTGAAATAACAAAATTTTTCAGAAAGATTTTTTTAATGAAAATTTACTTCTCCTATCTATAAATTTTAATTGTTTGATACACAAACAATTCTGTTTTTATAAAATTGAAATTTTTAAAACTATTAATATTATGGCTTTAGAATTTAAGTTCATTTAGATTTGTAAATTTGATTTCTATTTAGAAATAAATAATCAGTATACGATTAAAGTCTGAAATCATGATTATTTACCATACATGGAGTTTTTTTTAAAATTGTAATTAGTTTAATCAATTATGCTTGTCCTTTTGAATAAATAATTTATTGTTATATTAAACTGCTTTATACTATTTTTAAAAATTCATCGTTCTATGTAAGGTTTATTCTTTTCAAATTAATTTAGGATACAAATGAAGTCTAAAATCAAAGTTCAAAAATGTTGAATAATCAAAAAATAAGTATCTATTATTTTTGAAACATGCGTTTTTTAATCATTTTGGTTATATCGTTTGTATATTATTTCTGTTTTAAGTACCTTTGTGATTCTTTTCGCAAAAATAGTGCAGTATAAATTAATTTAGTGTTTCTGAAGTTCACAACTTTCAAATTAAGTATTAATCAATCAGCTTAATATATTCATTTCGTATGAAAAAAATCTATATCTTTCTTTTAATTGCTATATTATTTGTTTTAGTCGGTTGTGCTTCTCAAAAAGAAGTTGCCTATTTCCGGGGCGTTAACTCAAGTTCAGCAGACTCAATTAATAAAACTTTTTATAAAGCTCATGAAGCCAGCATCTGCAACGGTGACCTACTTTCAATTACTGTAACTGGTTTAGACCCGAAAGCCGTTGCCCCTTTTAATCTTCCATTGGTATCTTACGCAACTCCGGGAAGCGAGCAATTATATTCTGCACCAACTTTACAATCTTATTTAGTTGATATAAAAGGGGATATAAATTTCCCTGTTATTGGCACAATTAGATTAGCCGGTTTAACAAAATCTCAGGCAATTGCATTACTGAATAAAAAACTTTCGCCATATTTGCAAAATGCAATTGTAACAATTCAATTCATGAATTATAGAATTACTGTGCTCGGTGAAGTTTTGCGTCCCGGCCAGTATCCTGTATCAAATGAAAGAGTGTCAGTTTTAGATGCACTTGGTATGGCCGGTGATATGACAATATACGGAAAAAGAAATAACGTATTGATAACCAGAGAAAATAATGGAAAACTAGAATTTGTCAGATTAAATCTGAATACTGATGAGGCATTTAAATCTCCTTATTTTTATTTGCAACAAAACGATGTAATTTATGTAGAACCTAACAATGTAAAATCAGTAGCATCTCAAAATATTTCGTTATATTTATCTGCTATATCGACAATTGCAACAACTGTTGCAGTTATTTTTTCACTTACTCCTACTAAACAATAAAAAATTCATTTTGATTTTACTTTTATCCTCCAAAAAACACACATATAATAATGGAAAATATTACTCAAGGCACCACTATTAAGAACAATGAAATAGTTAATGTTCATACAACTAATCCCGGTCTTAATCCAAATGCCACATCAAATGAGACAATAAACATAAGAGAAATTATATTGAAATACCTGAGCAAATGGTATTGGTTCGTATTTTCAGTTATAATTTGCATTGCAATTGCTTATTTCTATTTAAAGATCACGAATGTTCAATATCAAATCCAAACTACAATTCTACTTCGTAAAGATCAGGCAGGTAGTGGATTGATTGACATGTCAATGCTTGAAGGATTGGGAGTTTCAGGTAGTTCCAAAGAAGTTGAAGATGAAATTCAGGTTCTTACTTCAAAATCACTTATGACCAAAGTAATTCAAAGCCTTGGAGTTCAAACAGAATATTTCACAAAAAGCGGATGGAGATATGAAGAATTGTATCCCGTTACTCCATTGAAATTAGTTGTTCCAACTATGTTTAATGATACATTAAAACAACAATTACAATTATTTATTAAACGTACTGATAAAGGCTATTCCATAAAATTCAGTTATGGTACAATAAAAAAGAACTATACAGTTATAGATTTAAATCAATCAATAGTAACTCCAGTCGGATTATTAAAATTTCAACAAATTCAAAGCATTAAGATTGGTAACTCATTCAAGATTTTCACATACCCTTTAAATCAATTGACTGAAAGTTATTGCAGTGCAATTAAAGTTGCAGCAGCTAATAAAAAATCAAGTGCCATCAATATTTCCACAGTATCGTCAAATTCTAAGAAATCTGAAATTGTTCTTAACAAATTAGTTGAATTATATAATCAAGATGCAGTTTTAGATAAAAATATGATTGCAAGTAACACTGCATCATTTGTTGATGAAAGATTAAAATTAATAAGTATTGAGTTGCAGGATGTTGAAATGAATGTTGAAAGTTATATGAAGAAAAATAGTTTGACTGATATAAGTTCGGAAGCCAAATTATTTTTAGAATCTGCCAGTGAATACGAAAAGAAAATTGCGGAACTTGAGACTCAATTAAATTTAGTTGGATATATTGAATCATATGTTAAAGACAACAAAAACCAGTATAATTTAATTCCAGCGAATCTTGGTATCGAAGACAAAGCATTGATAACGTTAATTCAGGATTATAACCAGGCTTTATTGGAACGAATGAAGCTTAAACGCACAACAAACGACAAAAACCCAGTTTTAACACAGCTGGAGCAACAACTAAAAGAAATTCGGTCAAACATCAACCTGAGCATTCTTAGCATAAAAGATGGATTAAAAATTGCCAAAACAGATGTTCTAAGAAAAGAGAATCAGTTCAACTCAAAAATTAAAGAAGTTCCAACGCAAGAGCGTCAATTCCTTGAAATAAAACGTCAACAAGAAATAAAACAAAAATTATATCTCTTTTTACTTCAAAAAAGAGAAGAGAATGCACTTAGTTTAGCCAGCACAGTACCTTCAGCTAAAACAGTTGATTCTGCTTACACTTCTCTTGAACCAGTTGCTCCTAAACGTATGATGATTTTCTTACTTGCATTAGTATTTGGTGCAGCTATACCTATTATTATTATTTACACTAAAGAATTATTAAACAATAAAATAACCGACAAAAAAGACTTACTTAGATATATCAAAGTTCCATTTCTCGGTTCCATAGCATTAAATAAGGAATCTGACAGAATTGTTGTGCGTGAAGGCAAAACCACACCAATCGTTGAGATGTTCAGGCTTATCAGAACCAATATGAATTTCATGTTGAGTGGAACAAAATCACCGGTTATATTAATTACATCTTCAATAAGTGGTGAAGGAAAATCTTTTACAGCAATCAATATAGCCATGTCTTTTGCATTGCTAAACAAAAAAGTAATTCTTATCGGATTAGATGTTCGAAATCCGATGTTGAGTGAATATATGCATATTTCAAAAGCAGATGGTATTAGTTTATATCTGTCAGACCCTAGTTATAAACCTGAAGATATTATTATTCCATCTGGTTTTCATCCATTTCTTGATGTCATTCCCGCCGGGCCAATTCCACCAAATCCTTCCGAGCTATTATTAAGCTCACGTTTGGATGATCTGATTACCGGTCTCAAAGAGCAGTATGACTATATAATACTGGATTCTGCACCAGTTGGAATTGTTTCCGACACTTATTTACTTAACAGAGTAGTGGATAATTGTATTTACGTAACACGACAAAATTATACTCCGCGCGAAGCAACTTCTTTAATAAATGAAATTTATAAACAAAAAAGGATTAATAAGCTTGCTGTAATTCTGAACGGTACAGATGAAAGTCTTGGTTATGGGTACGGTTACGGTTATGGCTATGGTTATAATAGCGGAAAAAGTCAAGAGAAAAAAGGAACAGATCAAGTAATGATGAGAATTAATAAACGGTTCCGAAATAAATAATAAATTCCATTAACAAATCAAAACCTTGAGGAATCTCAAGGTTTTTTTTGAATATAGAGGAAACTAAAAAACTTTGAACACAAATATAGTTTCCTATTATTATAATCAAACAACTATTATTCAGAAACATAAATATAACAATAAAATCGTTAACATATATTTTTATATAAAATCATTGCCTGTATGAGATTTAATATATAATTTTGCAGCGAAATTTCAGAGAAGCTAATGGAAGAACCTAAAGATACTATTGTAACCACATCAAGTCGACTCTTTGAGCAGTTCGGAATTCGAAGCGTTTCAATTGACAATGTGTGTAACGAATTGCGCATATCTAAAAAAACTTTCTATACTCATTTTCCTCAAAAAGAAGATTTAGTTGAAGCTGTTTTAAATTCAAAAAAGAAAGCCGAGTATGAAAGATTTGAAAAGCTTTTTAAAAACAGAAATGCTATCGATTCATTAATACTTATAATTAAGGAAATTAAAAAAGGTGCGGAGGCTGAATCCCAAACCATGTTTTTTGATCTGGAAAAATATTATCCAAAAATTTTTGAAAAGCACATGTCGATAAAGACTGAAGAAATCAGGCATGGTTTTGAAATAAATCTAAAGCAAGGAATAGTTGAAGGTTATTACAGAGAAGATTTAGATGTTGAGTTGATATCGTTGTTTCATTCATTACAGATTAAAAACACATTCGAATTGATGCAACAATCTCCAAAAAAATACACAAAAAAAAGAATTGTGGAATTTTTCATTGATTTAATGATTCATTTAATTGCAAATGAAAAGGGATTGAGATACATGAATGAACAAACAATAAAGGATTCCGATAAATAATTAAGAAAACAAATCAGACAATTTAATTTAATAAGATAAATTCAATTACATTTTTCGTCGATTCAACGTCTTAAAATCCACTTTCATCGATTTTTATTATTTTCATATTATAAGTCTGTATATTTTTGCTTATCTTATTTTTGAAACAAAAATAATTTTTAAAATTCTCGTAAATACTAATTAATTTATTAATATATTGTGAAACAGATTATTAAAAAAGGTGTATTGGTAGCGGTTCTCATCGGATTGTTACCAGTTGGAGTGCTAAAAGCACAGGATACGTTGACAGTATCTCTTCCAAAAGCGTTGGAAATTGCCATGAGCAAAAGTCCAACTATCAAAGTTGCAAACAAGGAAATTGAACGGGTAGATTATTCTAAGAAAGAAAGACTTTCTGCGTTATTCCCTACGATTTCAGGTTCGGGGACTTATTCAAGAACTTTTGCAAAATCCAAGAGTGTTATAACAATGAACGGTGTTCCTATGATTTTGGAGTTTGGAGTTGATAATAGTTTTTCGGCAGGACTCTCAGCAGCATTACCGATTATTGCACCTACGCTTTGGGCTACATTGAAAATGAATGAATATGATGCGCAGTTAGCTTTGGAATCAGCTCATTCATCTCAAATATCTCTTGTAAATCAAATCAAAAAAGCATATTACGGAATCTTACTTTCGCAGGATTCGTATGATGTTTTTCAAAGAAGTTATAAGAATAGCTTTGAAAATGCTAATGTTATTAAAAATAAATATAAACAGGGAACTGTTTCCGAATATGAATGGATTAGGGCTGATGTGCAAGTGAAGAATGCAGAATCAAATATAACATCGGCAGAAAGTGCAGTGAATATGAGTAAATTACAACTTAAAATACTGATGGGTTTAGATATGGATGTTCAAATCAAAGTACTGGGTAAGTTGTCAGATCTTGAAACAGAGAAGTATGCTGAAATAATGAAAGTTGATACTGGTGCAATTGCTAAAAATTCTGATTTGGTTCAGTTTGATATAAAGTCAAAACAGCTTGATCAGTCTTTGAAGATTCAGCAGTCTGCCTGGTTGCCTACTTTGGGTGCAAGTATAAATTATTCATATAACTCGCTTGGAAATGATTCGCAGAAGATGTTTAATGATTACACAAATTATCCATCCAGTAGTGCAGGTTTGTCATTGTCTATACCTATTTTCCAAGGTGGATCAAAGTATTTTAAATATAAACAAATTAAAATACAGCAGGATGAGCTAAAGATACAACGCGAAAATTTAAAGAGAAATGTTGATCTACAAGTATTAAACTGTATTGATAATATTAAGAAATCGATTAAAAAAATTGAATCAAATAAAGATGGATTGAAACAGGCTGAAAAAGCATTATCAATATCGCAAAAAATGTATGATGTTGGGGGGGCCACATATTTGGATTTAAATAATACTGAATTGGCTTATATTAATGCTGGTTTGTCATATAATCAGTCGGTCTTTGATTATTTATCAGCAAAATCCGATTTGGAAAAATTATTGGGCAAAGACTCGAAATAGTTTATAGTAATTAGGTTACAATTAATAATATAAGAAATATAAAAATTAAAATAATAACGATATGAATAAGATTAAATTAAGTGGATTGATCCTTCTGGCACTGGTTATCGGTTTGACTTCGTGCTCTAAACAAAAACAAGCCGATACTGCTGTTGTCATTGAAACTCCAAATGTTCGGTTGGAATCCACTGATGAAAAACAAGTTGAACAATCATATGAATTAACAGCAACTGTACAACCTGATGCAAAAAACAGTATTGCACCTTCGGCTCCGGGTCGTATACGTCAGATATTGGTTGAAGTTGGTACACATGTTTCAAAAGGACAAAAGTTGGTACAAATGGATGTGGCTAACCTTTCTAATCTGGAAACTCAGATTGAAAATGTGAAACGTTCGTACAAGCGTGTTCAGGAATTGTTTAACGTGGGTGGTGCTTCACAACAGGAATTAGACAATATAAAAGTACAACTGGATCAGGCTCAGACAAACTTAAAAAATCTGACAGAAAACACTTTTCTGTTGAGTCCAATTAGTGGTGTTGTAACTGCTCGTAACTACGATAATGGCGATATGTATGCAGGACAAATGCCGGTGCTGACTGTAATGAATATCAATCCTGTAAAAGTCTTGATCAACGTTTCGGAAACTTATTATCCTCAGGTGAAAACTGGTATGCCAATTGACGTAAATTTCGATGTGCTTAAAGGAGAAAATTTTAGAGGACACGTGAATCTTATCTATCCAACTATTGATGAACGTACACGCACATTCCCTGTTGAGATTAAATTGAATAACAACAATAATAAAATACGTCCCGGAATGTTTGCTCGTGTAAATATTGAATTCGGCAAAGTAAAACGGATTGTAGTTTCAGACAAAGCTATTGTAAAACAGGCAGGTTCGGGAGCTAAATTTGTTTACATCTATTCGGATGGTAAAGTTAAGTACAAACAAATAGAAATCGGTCGCAGAGTAGATGCCGGTTATGAGGTTCTGTCGGGTTTATCTGTAGGACAACAGGTAGTTGTTGCAGGTCAGTCTAAATTGGTGGATGGTACTGTTGTGAATGTTATCAAATAAGCCTTAGATAGTTATTTGAGTTATATAGAATTATTAATTGTAAATTATTAATTAAAACTTATGAGTTTATACGAAAGTTCGGTGAGAAAACCGGTAATGACTTCGATTATATTTGTCGCAGTGGTTATTCTGGGACTTTTCTCTTACAATAAATTACCGATTGATTTGTTACCCAAAATTGAATCTAACAGCATTATGGTAATGACTACCTATGATGGTGCTAGTGCTTCGGATGTGGAAACAAATGTAACGCGCCCATTGGAAAGCACTCTAAATACGGTTTCCAACCTCAAAAATATAAAATCCACTTCGAAAGAAAACCGTTCAATTATCACAATGGAATTCGACTATGGATTGGATATAAATGTTGTGACGAATGATATTCGTAATAAATTGGATTTGGTGAAATCGTATATGCCGGCAGGAGCTGGTAATCCGATTATTTTCAAATTGAGTACGGATATGATTCCTGTAATCATGCTTTCGGCTACAGCTAATCAAAGTTTACCAGCACTATACAAAATTTTGGATACAAAAGTTGCTAATCCACTAGCGCGTATAAATGGTGTAGGTTCTGTATCTATTAGTGGTGCTCCTCAACGTGAAATTCAGGTTTATGTTGACCCCATTAAAATGGAAGCTTACCACCTGACTGTTGAAGCTCTGGCTCAGTATATTCGTATGGAAAATGTGAATACTCCGGCAGGTTCAATGGATGTTGGTAGCGATACTTATGCACTTCGGGTTGAGGGCGAATTTAAAGATCCATCGGAGTTGAATAATATCGTCGTTGGAAATTTCAATGGTAAAACAGTAAAATTGTCCGATGTGGCTGTTATTAGTGATAAGCATGAAGAACGCATGCAGGAAAGCTTTACTAATGGAGTACAGGGTGCATCTATCGTTGTTCAAAAACAATCGGGGGCGAATACGGTTCAGATTGCCAAAGATGTAAAAAAGATGCTAACTGAAATTCAGAAGAATCTTCCAGCAGATGTGAAACTTACTATTGTTAATGATACATCAGACAATATTATACGAACAATTGACAGTTTGGCTGAGACAGTGATTTATGCACTTCTTTTCGTAATGTTGGTGGTGTTGTTTTTCCTAGGTCGTTGGCGTGCAACTGTAATCATTATTCTGACCATTCCAATTTCGTTAATTGCAGCATTTATTTATCTGGGGCTGACGGGAGGAACTCTAAATATTATTTCATTGAGTTCGTTGTCATTGGCTATAGGGTTAGTAGTGGATGATGCCATTGTGGTGTTGGAAAATATTACAACACATATTGAACGAGGAAGCCGTCCTAAAACAGCTGCCGTAAACGGAACAAACGAAGTAGGTTTATCAATTATTGCTTCTACACTCACCATTATTGCTGTATTCCTTCCATTGACTATGGTTTCGGGAATGGCTGGAGTTATGTTTGCTCAACTTGGTTGGATGGTATCTATTATTATTACCGTATCAATGGTTTGTGCATTGACTCTGACTCCAATGTTAGCGTCACAATTGCTAAGACTTAATCCTAACCGAAGTAAAGGGTTTAATGCAGTTTATGCCCCGATTGAACGTTTTTT
>Ga0302206_1000496_pt1 | contig 15278 bp, 13 predicted proteins | sample II_Fen_E2_1_FD_194581 | JGI IMG/M metagenome (GOLD analysis project Ga0302206, IMG submission 194581) | Peat permafrost microbial communities from Stordalen Mire near Abisko, Sweden - II_Fen_E2_1 | ecosystem: Environmental > Terrestrial > Soil > Wetlands > Permafrost | place: Sweden: Abisko...
AGAGGAAAGGGGCTTAAATTTTGACAATTGCAAAATGTAAATGATATTAAACCCATTATTAAAACCGCGAATCTTTTCATATTTTATATTTTTAAAAGCATATTAGATATTGTTTAAAATAAGACTGTGTAAAGCTAACAAACTTTTAAATATGATAAAAATCCATTACGTTTACAGATGACTATGTTTTTATCCTTTATGTGCCTTAGTGAAACACTTAGTGTCCCTTTGTGGTAAAATATAATACATTTAACCACAAAGGTTCTCAAAGTAAAACACAAGGTGACTCAAAGGAAAAACCAGATTGTCTCCATGAATTACTTTTAAGACTACTCTTATTAAAATGAAAAAGATATTTATTTTCACCCTGTTTTTCTCGATAATCCAGTTCCCCAAAGTATTGTCACAGTCATCAAATGATACTTTAGCGTATCTGATAACTTGTGGGCCCGGGACAGAGACATATTCAATTTACGGACATAGTGCATTGCGGATAGTAATCCCCGGAGAACGCATCGATTCTGTTTATAATTGGGGCGTATTCGATTTCGCTACCAAAAATTTTGCATGGAAATTTGCCAAGGGCAGGCTGGACTATATGGTTATAGCAGAATCCCCGCGAGGTTTTATGGGTGAATATTTTTATGAAAAAAGATATGTTTATTCACAACAATTTAATCTGAATTCAAATGAGTTAAGGATATTGATTAACCTGGTGCACAAAAATTTGCAGCCCGAAAATGCAAAGTACAGATACGATTTCTTTTATGACGACTGTTCTACAAGGATAAGGGACCTTATTGAAAAGGCTGTGGGTGATATATTAAAGTATCCACCTGCAGAAACAGGTAAAATTCCATCATTCAGGGACATGGTCGGAAAATATCAGAATCCATATCCATGGTTAAAGTTTGGAGTTGATTTGATTATGGGATCAACAGCTGATAAAAAGGCGGTATTCAGAGACAGAATGTTCCTTCCGATAGATTTGAAAGAGGAATTATCCAAAACATTTGTCAACAGGTCGGGTAAGATGATTCCTCTCTTACAGAATCCTGTGGTGCTCCTCGATTTTAAGGCACCTGATACCACTCCCTATTTTTTACTGGCTCCTTCATTTATTTTTACTATAGTTATTACCATTGTTCTCATATTATCAGCATTGATAAAAAACAGGAAGATCATCCGCATTATTGATATCATTATTTATTCTGTGTTTTCTGTTCTATCAGTATTAATGATCTTTTTCAATTTCTTTACAGATCATCAGCAGATGAAATGGAACCTGAATATCCTTTGGCTCAATCCTTTTATAATTGCGTGTTTGATGACTTTAATTCTAAATAAAACCGGAATGGTCTGGTTTAAAATTGTCTTCTATATTTCAGCCGGCTTTCTTGTTTTGCAGTATGTTTTGCCACAGGATTTCAATATTGCTTTTTCGCTCCTGACAATAATACTGTTAATCAGGAGTTCTGTAAGGTGTGGATTTGAGTGGAATCCGTTTAATTTAGACACAAATGGGCTTTAATATCGTAAATTTATTTTATTCTCCGTGGCTCTCTGTGAATGCTCTGAGTGTTTCTGTGTAACTTAAAAAATAAAGAGTTGGCACAGAGGAGAACTGTGGAATTTAATCCCAAATGTTAACCTTTAACTAATTTTTAACACTCCTTAACAAGAACTTAGAATTTCTTAAGCTTCTTTTGTGAACCTTATTTCAAACAGAAATCGGGTATGGTTAATGAAACTCAAATTATTATATTTGCTACTTAAATTTTTAAGCTATGGAGCAAACTGCTGACATCAGAATTTTAAATGAAAAAATTGAGAAGGAGAGTTCTTTCGTCGACATTATCAGAATGGAGATGAATAAAGTTATCATCGGACAGAAGCATCTGACCGACAGCCTGATGATAGGACTCCTTGCAAATGGTCACATTCTTCTCGAAGGAGTTCCTGGTCTTGCAAAAACACTTGCTATCAAATCGCTGGCATCGATAATAGATGCAAAATTCAGCAGGATTCAGTTTACTCCCGACCTTCTTCCGGCTGACCTTATAGGCACGATGATATATAGTCAGAAGAAAGAGGAATTTATAGTAAAAAAGGGACCCGTCTTCGCAAATTTCATCCTAGCTGATGAGATTAACAGGTCACCAGCTAAAGTTCAGAGCGCTTTGCTTGAAGCCATGCAGGAAAGACAAATAACAATCGGCGAAAATACGTTCAAACTTATTGAACCATTTCTTGTACTTGCGACACAAAACCCCATTGAACAGGAAGGTACCTATCCTTTGCCCGAGGCACAAATCGACCGATTCATGATGAAGGTCATTATTGATTATCCTTCTATGGAAGAAGAAAAATTCATCATAAGGGAAAACCTGGCAAAAGATTTTCCAAAAGCCAATACCGTTCTGAAAACCGAAGATATAATAAGGGCGCGTAATGTTGTAAGGGAAGTATATATGGACGAGAAAATTGAAAACTATATCCTTAATATAGTTTTTGCAAGTCGTAATCCTGAAAAGTACGGACTCCCTGCTTTCAAGAATATGATTTCCTATGGGGCATCGCCAAGAGCTTCAATTAATCTTTCATTGGCAGCAAAAGCTTTCGCATTTATTAAAAGAAGAGGATATGTCATTCCAGAAGATATCAGAACGATTTGTCACGATGTGATGCGCCACAGGATAGGCCTGACCTATGAAGCCGAAGCAGAAAATATTGATCAGGATCATATAATTTCAGAAATCCTCAATGTTGTTGAAGTCCCTTAGCGGATATTGGATGAAAGTCATCACACTGTCTGCAGCACTGATATTGATATGTATTACCGCCTATAGTCAGAATCTTGTTGGCTATAAGGCAGAAGATATTGTGAAGTACATGAAAGAGAATCGTAAAGAAATGAATTACAATGATGTAGTGAATAATAAATTTAGTTATCTCAAATATTCTGACAATTTGGATAAACAGACAATCTTATTCTTTTTAGGGCCTGATGCAGTATGCAGAAGTGAGAGGATAATTTGTGATGTAAGTTTAAAGTCTGCAAAAGTGAAGGAATACAATTCTCAATATAAACCAATTGGTCAGAATAAATGGGTCGATAGGCGTGGTGACAAAACGTACACAATTGAGATAATGGATGAAAAATGGTCATTTGTAGTATCTATTGTATCTGAAAAGTAATTTGCTGTAGAGTGGAAGCAACCGAATTATTAAAAAAAGTCCGTAGAATCGAAATAAAGACAAGAGGATTAAGCCGGCATATATTTGCAGGAGAATACCATAGTGCTTTTAAAGGACGGGGAATAGCATTCAGCGAAGTAAGAGAATACCAATACGGAGATGATATCAGAAGTATAGACTGGAATGTGACCGCCAGGTTCAATCATCCATATGTAAAGATTTTTGAGGAAGAGAGGGAGCTTACCGTTATGCTACTGATTGATGTCAGCGGCTCAGGAAATTTCGGTACTAAAGTAAGCTATAAAAGGGATCTCATGACTGAAGTTGCCGCAGTGCTTTCTTTCTCTGCTATCTATAATAATGATAAGATCGGTGTCATCTTCTTTTCTGATAAAGTCGAGAAATTCATTCCACCACTTAAGGGCAAAAAACATATTCTTAGAATCATCAGAGAACTCCTTGATTTCACATCACAGAGCAAACGTACAAATCTTGATGAACCGTTGCGCTTCCTTACTAATGCCATAAAAAAGAGATGTACAGCATTTATTATCTCCGATTTCATTGTTCCTGGATTTGAAGAAGCTCTCAGGATTGCATCAAACAAACATGATATTGTAGCCCTGAAAGTATTTGATCCACTTGAACAGACAATGCCTGATATAGGGCTGGTAAAAGTCGCAGATTCTGAAACAGGTGACGAGAAATGGATTGATACATCCTCAGCGTTTACAAGAAATGAATATGAAAAATGGTGGACAAATCATATTGATCTCACAAAAAACATCTTCAAAAGATGTGGTGTGGATTCTACAGAATTAAGAACCGATCTTGACTATGTTAAACCACTTATTAAATTGTTTGAGAAAAGATAATATCTATGAAGACGTTTATTCTTTCCCTGTTTCTGTACATTTCAATTATTATTTCTTCTCTCGGGCAGGATGTGAAAATAACCTCATCATTTGATTCAACGAAAATCTTTATTGGTGATCAGGTAAAATATACAATTACAATTGAGAAACCGGTTGACATCAGTCTCAGTTTTCCTGTTTTCAAAGATACCATATGCAAGAATATTGATATAATTTCAGGACCAAAAACAGATAGCAGTTCGAGTCAGAACGGAAGAATTAAAATTATACAAAAATATATCGTAACATCATTTGATTCCGGCCGATATCAGGTTCCTCCTGTTTTTGCAGAAGTAAAAAATTCCGGTGGGTTAAAAAGATACTATTCTGATTATTCACTGCTTGAAGTAATGCGAATAAAAATTACGCCTCCCGACACTACTGCTAAAATATTTGATATAATTCAACCTTATAAAGCTCCTGTTACGATAGGAGAAATACTCCCCTGGGTGCTGCTTCTTATTTTGGCCGGAGCTCTTGGATGGGCAATAGTCAGATATTTGAAAACCCATAAAAAATCTGAATCTGGCATCGAATCTTTTATTCCTGAAGATCCTGCTCATGTTATAGCTTTCAGAGAACTTGAAAAGCTTAAAGGTGAAGAATTATGGCAGAAAGGTGAAATTAAAAGATATTATACAAGGCTTACTGAAATCTTGCGTCAATATCTCGAGAACAGGTATAGTGTATATTCTCTGGAACTGACAACTGCTGAGACACTTGAGGCTCTTATCAAAACAGGGTTCAGGAAAAACGGGACATTTAATGACCTTAAATCCGTGCTCAACGGTGCCGATCTTGTAAAATTTGCAAAATATAACCCGGTAGCTTCCGAAAATGAAACTCATTTTCAAACTTCATGGAATTTTGTAATTGCAACAAAAGAGAATGAAATAGTTGTCGAACCGGATGAGGAGAGAATAAGTGGAAAGGAGGAAACTATATGAACGGAATAAAATTTGCCGAACCTCTGTTTCTCTATATGCTGATAGTGGTACCGGCAATGATAGTATTTTACATCCTTAAACAGCAAAGCGTAACAGCCTCTGTCAGGATGCCGGGACTACAACCCTTTGCTCACACAGGAACAACTTTCCGACATTATCTAAGGCATATTCTTTTTGCAGTCCGTATGATAGCAGTAACAATGTTTATTATTGTCCTTGCCCGTCCTCAGAAAACTGACAGATACCAGGATGTGTCAACAGAAGGTATCGATATTGTGCTTACTCAGGATATCTCCGGCAGTATGCTGGCGAGAGATTTCAAACCCGACAGGTTGCAAGCCGCTAAAAATATCGCTACTGAATTTATCTCAGGTAGACCTTATGACAGGATTGGTCTGGTAGTGTTCAGCGGCGAATCTTTTACACAGTGTCCAATAACCACTGATCATGCCGTGCTTATCAATCTCCTGAGGGAAATACAGAGCGGAATGATAGAAGATGGAACTGCAATTGGAATGGGCCTGGCTACAGCAGTAAACAGGATAAAAGACTCCAAAGCAAAAAGTAAAGTAATTATCCTTCTTACCGATGGAGTTAATAACAGGGGGGAAATTGCTCCTGCAACTGCAGCCGGAATTGCCAAGACTTTCGGGATAAGAGTTTATACAATCGGAGTGGGGACGCAGGGAACAGCTCCATATCCTGTTCAAACACCATATGGAATTCAATATCAGGATATGCCTGTTGAAATAGATGAAGCGATTCTCCAGGACATAGCTGTGACTACGGGTGGAAAATATTTCAGAGCTACTGATAATGATAAGCTTACACAGGTTTATAAAGAAATAGATAACCTTGAAAAATCAAAAATTGATGTACGACAGTTTAGCAGAAAAGAAGAAAAATATTTTTTTCCTGCATTGATTGCCTTTTTCATGCTGGTATTTGAGATAATAACCAGGAATACAATATTTAAAAATCTTACTTAAACGCAATTTAGAAGATGCAATTGTTCAGATTTGCACATCCTGATTTTTTATACCTTTTGTTTCTGCTTCCGGCAGCGATCTTATTATTTGTTATAAATGAGATAAGGAAAAAGAAAGCATTAAAGCGTTTAGGGGATATAAACCTTGTAAGCGGACTGGTACCCGAATTGTCGGGAATCAGACCTGTAATAAAATTTGGATTACAGCTTATAGCTCTTTTGGCAGGTGTTATAATGCTGGCAAGGCCGCAGTTTGGATCAAAGATTGAAGATGTTAAGAAGCAGGGTGTGGAGGTAATTATTGCTCTTGACGTCAGTAATTCAATGCTTGCAGAAGATATTCAACCCGATAGACTTACCAGGGCAAAACAGGCCATTTCACGCCTGGTTGATGACCTTGACAATGACAAAATCGGTCTCATTGTATTTGCTGGAGATGCATATATTCAGATTCCGATAACGACAGATTATATTTCTGCGAAAATGTTTCTTTCAGCAATAAATCCTAACATGGTTCCTAAACAGGGAACAGCTATCGGAGCTGCAATAAATCTGGCGGAAAAATCTTTTAGTCCCGGTGAAGGGAAGAGTAAAGCCATTATAATTATAACTGACGGTGAAAATCATGAGGATGATCCTGTTAAAGATGCTGAAGATGCCGCAAAAGCGGGTATTGTAATCCATACAGTTGGAATAGGTTCTACTGATGGAGTTCCTATACCTTTTACCATAAACGGTAAAAAAGACTACCTCAAGGATGTTGATGGGAATACTGTAGTAACTAAACTTGATGAAGAAATACTTAAGAAAATTGCCCTCAGCACAAATGGGAACTATGTAAGGGCCAACAATTCAAATATAGGATTAGATGAAATCTTTGCCCAGATAAAGAAGATGAAAAAACAGGATCTTGAGAGTAAGATGTTTACCGAATATAATGATCAGTTCCAGATATTTGCGGCTATAGCTTTATTTCTTCTGATTGCTGATTTTATTATTATGGACAGAAAAAACAGGAGATTGGCTGACATTCGTTTATTCAGATTTAAGGTATAATTTATTGTGTGAAGTGTGATGTCGAGAGTGATTCTAATATTGGAAAACAGATCTATGTTAAAAGAAACTTTACTTTGTCTTCTATTGATCTTTTCTGCTTCATTGAATGCACAGACTGACAAGAAATATATCAGGAAAGGTAACCGTGAATATGAGAAGAATAAATTCTCAGATTCTGAAATATCATATAGAAAAGCAATCGATAAGAATAAACAGTCCCCCGATGCCGTTTTTAATGTTGGAGACGCATTATACAAACAGAATAAGTTTGAAGAAGCTGGTAAACAATTTATTGAGAATGCTAATCAGAATGATAACAAACTGAAAAAATCTGCCGGGTTATTTAATTTAGGTAATTCAATGTTAAAAGCAAATAAACTTCAGGAAAGTATTGATGCATATAAAAATTCGCTGAAACTGCGTCCTGATAACAAAGAAGCCAAATACAATCTCTCTTATGCCCAGGATTTGTTAAAACAGCAACAGCAGCAGCAGCAACAACAACAGGACAAAGACAAACAGGATCAGAACAAGGATAAAAATAAAAAGGATCAGAAGAAAGATCAGAAAGATCAGAAAGATAAAAATAAGGATCAGCAAAACGACCAGAAAAAAGATCAGGATCAGAACAAACAGCAACAACAGCCACAGAAGGGTGAAATATCAAAGGAAGATGCTCAGAGACTGCTGAATTCGCTTGATAATGATGAAAAAAATGTTCAGGAAAAGGTTAAACTTGCAAAAGCAAATAAAGCAAAAATCAGAACAGTGAAAAACTGGTAATCTGAATAGAATAAAAATGAAAAAGACAATTTTATATCTCCTATTCTTCTTAATATCGTACTCGGTTTCCGGACAGGATGTATTCGTTAAAGCTGAATATCCTTCAGCTGTTAATACAGGTGACCAGTTTACAGTTATGTGGACAGTTAATTCAGGTGGGGGAGAATTTACCGCCCCTTCCTTCGAAGGATTTTATAAACTTATGGGGCCACAAACCTCCTATAGTTCAAGTACACAAATTATTAATGGTAAGATGTCCAATGAGACCTCCTACTCTTATGTATATTATCTTCAGGCTCTCAAGGAAGGAAAATTTGAAATAGGGCCTGCTACTTTTAAGCTAAAAGGTAAAGAGTATTCTTCTGAGTCAATGCATATAGAGGTTGTAGGTGCCGGTGCAGGACAAACTCAAAATGCGGCAGCAGGAAATAATAGTCCGGCTGCCGAACCTGATGTTCAGTCTTCCGGGAGAGATCTGTTTATCAATCTCTTTGTTAACCGCAAAGAAGTCTATATTGGAGAACCCATTGTTGCATCAGTTAAGATTTACTCGCGCGTAAATATTGCAGGGATTAATGAAATAAAATACCCCTCATTTAACAGCTTTCTCAGGTCAGATATTGAAACCCCTCCGCTAACTTCGCTACGGCAGGAAAATGTAAATGGCACAATCTATGGATCTGGAGTGGTACAGCAGTTTTTGCTATATCCCCAGATAACCGGCGAAATAAATATCGAACCGGTTCAGATATCTGTTCTGATCCAAAAGAAAATCAGGGGAGAACAGTCCGACCCGTTTTTTGGTGATTTCTTTTCTTCATATCAGACAGTTCCAAAGGCTGCAGCAAGTCTGCCGGTAAAAATAAAAGTCAAACCACTTCCCGGTGTAAAGCCTGCTGATTTTTCAGGTGTAGTAGGAAAACTTGATCTAAAGGCTTCGATTAACAAGGAATCAGTTAATGTGAATGATGCTATAACTCTCAAAATAGTGATATCAGGAAATGGGAACCTTAAGATTGCTTCTGCTCCGATCCTTAAATTATCTCCCGATATTGAGGTCTTTGATCCTAAAATTTCTGACAATTTAAAAAACGGACCTAATGGGACAACAGGACAAAAAAGTTTTGAGTACCTGATGATACCCAGACATTATGGAGACTTCATTATCCCTCCCGTTTCGTATTCTTATTTCAATATCGCAACTGGCAGATATGAAAAACTAACATCAGAAGAGTTCCGTTTTACTGCCAGGAAAGTGAATAGTCAAGACAAAGGAACAACAGTTTATGGAGGCGTTTCAAAGGAAGATGTCAAATATCTTGGTAAAGACATAAGATTTCTGAAGTCAGATCCCGGAAACCTCAAAAAGTCTGATATTTTCATTTCAAAACAATCATTCTATAGTTCATTTGCCTTCTGTATAATTGCTTTTTTTATTGTACTCTTTCTTAGAAGAGAGCATATAAGACGAAATTCAGATCTCTCTCTTGTTAAAAATCGTAAAGCAGGAAAGATTGCAATCAAAAGACTTCATAATGCATCTGTTTGTTTGAAAAATGAAGAGATTGACCAATTCTATGATGAAATTCTCAGAGCCATATGGGGCTATCTGAGTGATAAACTTAATATACCTGTTTCGGATCTTACCAGGACGAATGCAATTGCCGCTCTGCAGGAACAGGGTATTGGAGAAGATGAAATTCAAAGTCTGTCCAGAATTCTTGATACCTGCGAATTTGCCCGTTTTGCACCAGCATCTTCAGAAACAGAGGCGACTTCAATATATGAAGGTGTGTCTCAATTTATTAAGTCAGTTGAAAACTTAATAGGCTAGAAAATGAACTCAAAAAAACTATATATCCTAATTCTTCTTTTGTTTATTCTGTTTGGTCGGGTTGTTGATGCTCAGAATACGAACAAGGATAAGTTTTATCAGGGTAATACTTATTTTGCTGCAGGCAGTTATAAGGAGGCTCTGCAGGTCTGGACTGAGATTTATAATACCGGTTATCGGTCTGCAAATCTTGACTATAATATCGGAAATGCGAACTTTAAACTCAATAACATTCCTTCTGCAATACTTTTCTATGAACGTGCTTACCTTCTAAAGCCTGCAGATGAAGATATTAATTATAATCTTCTGATTGCAAGAACACTTATCGTAGATCGTTTTCAGGAGATTCCTGAGCTCTTCTTTATTCGTTGGTATAACTTTATATCCTTGTTTTTGTCAACAAACACCTGGGCAAAAATAAGTTTAACTTCGTTTATTCTTTTTCTCTTATTATTATCCTTATACATATACACACCAAGATACAAGCTCAAGGTGATAGGATTCTGGCTGGCTGTCTTTTTTATAATATTGTCATTGAGTTCTTTAGCATTTTCAGCAAGGAATAAATCATTAGTATATAATAGTCATAAGGCAATAATAACCAGTCCAATGGTGAATGGTAAAAGCTCTCCTGACAAAAGCGGCAATGACCTTTTTGTACTTCATGAAGGCACAAAAGTAACGGTCGAAGATTCAGTGGGAGAGTGGCTGGAAATTAGACTTTCCGATGGCAATAAAGGCTGGATACCACTAAATAGCCTTATTAATATCTAATCCCATTGCAACTTATTTGTTATATTTCTGGTCTGATAATATTGCTAAACCCTATTTCTGACTATGAAAAAAATAATAATAATTACGCTGTTTCTCATAACAGCACTTGCCTGTAAAAAGAAAGAATTTTCACCTGAGGGACCAACTGATGTAAGAATAAGAAATCTCAGCGACCAGATATTCAACCAGGTAATTGTGAGCACATCTGATAAACCGGAAGATATCGATACTGTCGGAAATATAGCCAGTGGCTCTGTATCGGACTATTTTCGTTTTTTAAAAGCGTACCCAAAAGCTCAGATTTCAGCTAAAATAAACATAGGAGGCTCTTTAGTCACTTTTTCCACAGGCCCTGTGGATTATACATATATGAATTATATTGGGCAAGACAGAATAACCTACGAGGTCTCTATCTCAGATATGAATAACAGGAAACTTACAATAAACAATGTGATCCTCGAGGAACCATTGGTTTTAAAATAGGCGTGAATCATTGAATGTATATCCCCTGTGAAACCTTTATTTTATTATTTGCAAAGTTATTTAAGTAGATTTTCCTCATTGCTACTTTGTGTTTTTAGTTAGTGCACCTTTGTGTTTAATTGATTCTTACCACAAAGGCCCTCAAAGGCTGCACAAAGGTTCACAAAGGATACATCCTGCTTATTTTAATTTAATGAGTTGATTTTTTGATTATTTATTATTAAAAGATATATTGATACATTTGTCATTATCGATTTGCCAATGCAAGAATTTGTAACTGCCTGTCCCAGAAACTGCTATAGTACATGTTCATTCAGAGTGCAGATAGAAAATAACCGGATCAGACGGATTCTCCCTTATTCAGGAAACCTGGCGACTCCGGAAGGCCCATGTATAAAAGGACTGTCATATATTGAAAGAACTCATTCTGAGGAAAGGATTGTCCATCCGCTAATAAGATCATCCTCAGGGAAATTTTCAAAAATCAGCAGTAATGAGGCTCTGGATATTGTAAGTGCTAAACTAGGATATATAAAAGAAAACTGGGGCTCACAGAGTATTCTTTGGTACTGTGGAAGCGGAATGTCAGGATTAACAAATGAAATTGGCTACTCATTCTGGAAAGCTTTCGGGGGTACAACATTAACATATGGAAATCTGTGCTGGCCGGCCGGACTTGAAGCAGTGAGGCTTACGTTAGGCTCTGTAAAACATAATGTTCCATGGGATCTTGAAAATGCAAAAACAATAGTTATCTGGGGCAAAAATCCGGCCGAAACCAACATACAGGAAATTTCATTTATTGCCCGGGCAAAGGAAAAAGGCTGCAGGATTATCGTGATTGATCCGCTGAGAACACCAACTGCTGATAAAGCCGATATCCTATACAGCCCAAAGCCCGGAACGGATGGTGCTCTTGCACTTGCTCTTGCAAAAGTTCTCATTGAAAAGGATCTTATAGATCACGATTTTATCGGGAAGAATGTCTTTGGCTTTGATGAATTAAAAAAATCATTGCACATTTCATTATCCGAGGCCGAAAGTATAACAGGGATACCTGCTGAAAGCATAACGGAGCTGGCGCATATTATTGCATCAGGTAGTCCGGTAACAATCCTTCCCGGATATGGTTTACAGCGTCATCAGAACGGAGGGCAGACAATACGCTCAGTCCTTTTGCTATCAATCCTTTCAGGGAATATAGGTAAACCAGGATCAGGTTTTAATTATGCAAACCTGCAGAGTTATATTTATGATAATCTGAAAGAACCATTATCATATTTTCCTGATTATGAAAATGATAAGCCATTCAGAAGAACTATTTCGATGGCGAAGCTTGGAGCAGATATGATGAAAACAATTGATCCTGTGCTAAAAGCTATATGGATTGAAAGAGGAAATCCGGTTCTCCAGTCACCTGATTCCTATAATGTTAAAAAAGCCATATCTGCACTGACTTTTAAAGTTGTTGTTGAACAATTCATGACAGATACAGCATCGTTTGCTGATATAATTCTTCCTGCAAAAGATATGTTTGAAGAATCCGACATTATAGGATCATACTGGTCGCCCTATATCCAGTATAAACCAAAGGTGCTTGATACTCCGTGTGAGGTAATGCCTGAAAGCGAAATTTACTTCAGACTGTCGGAAAAATTAAATTTAAATATCAGCGAAGATCTTATTCCCAGACCAGGTAATAATAATATTGAATTATGGCTTGAAAACCGGATCAAAGGTCGATCGGAAATTACTCTTGGCCATCTTAAAGAATCGCCGGTACTGGCTCCAGGACTTCAGCAGATTGCATATGAGGATTTGAAATTTGACACGCCTTCGGGTAAAATTGAAATATATTCTTCTGAAGCCGCAATGAAATGGGGAATTTCACCACTTCCGGTGTATACTGAAATATTTCATTCACAGACCAGGGAAAAATATCCTCTGATATTCATTACGCCAAACACAGGCAGCAGGATTCACTCACAATTTGGTAATCTTAAAATAATAAAGAAGACAAACCAGAAACCAGTTGTTAGTATTTCTCCTGCTGATGCAAAAATCCGACATTTAAATGACGGACAAAAAATAAGGGTATTCAACGAGAATGGAGAACTGATAACCAGGGTTAAAATATCGAACAGAATTTTACCCGGAGTCGCAGTACTTCCCAATGGGATCTGGTTAAATGAGGGAGGCGGAGGGAACCAGCTTATTGCCGGGAGGGAAACTGATATTGGATTTGGTGCAGCATTTCACGATAATCTGGTAGAAATTGAAGGAGTTGATTAGTTATGCGTAAAGGTTTTATATTTAACCATAATAAGTGCGTCAGTTGCAATGCTTGCTGTGCAGCATGCATTCTTGAAAACGGATGCGACATTCAACCACGGAATATATATACCTATAATAGTGAAGCTGATGATTTTTTCCCGGTTATTAATCTATCCCTGGCATGTAACCACTGTGAAATAGCTGTTTGTATGAAAGGTTGTCCGTCATCAGCATTAAGCAGGGATACTGTCACAGGGGCGATTATAATTGATGAAACCAAATGTATTGGTTGCCGGTATTGTCAATGGAATTGTCCTTATGACGCACCAAAATTTGATATTGCGAAAGGAACAATAGGCAAGTGTAATCTTTGCTATTCAGGGCTAATGGAGGGTCGTCAGCCTGCATGTTCATCTGCCTGCCCAACAGGAGCACTTAGTTTCAGTGAACTTTCAGATTTCGAAAATAATGCAGCTTATTCATGGTTTCCAGATAAAAAGCTAAATCCGGCAATTAAATTTGTCGGGATTAAGAACCAAACACCATTAAAAGTTATCCCTGGTGCAGACTCCGGTCTTACAGATCTCAGACAAAAACAAAAAGTGAAAAACATTTCAGGTGAGCTGAGTCTTATTGTATTCAGCTTTTTGGTCACCATATCTGTTGCATCTTTAATTTCATCGTTTCTGCGAGGTGTATTCCCTGAAATCATTAGTTTCATTCCCTTTCTTTTTATTGCTGGATTTGTTTCAATTTTTCACCTCGGGAAAAAATTCAGGTCATGGAAATCCGTAATGAATCTCAGAGATTCACCATTAAGCCGCGAAATAGCGCTTTTTATACTTTATTCGGTAATCTCATGTATAACTGTAATACTCCGTATTCCTGTCCTTCTGATTGTATCTTCATTTACAGGACTGATTCTTCTATTACTGATTGATACAGTATACATATATGCAGACCGAAACAAATCAGTTATTCTGCATAGCGGGCAAACTTTCTTATCTGTCCTTATTATAGTTCCATTTATTTCAGGAATTGTTCTTCCATTTATTTTTATGGCATTAATAAAATTGGGATTGTCTTTTAATAGATTGATTATAAATAAGTTAAATACTTCAGATATTGGAATCAGATTCCTTAGAATCGCTTTTCTGATTGTTCCCGGACTGAGTCTTATTTTACTCAATTCACAACCTGAAAAATTTATAATTATTATATTTATGGCTGGCGAACTTCTTGACAGGATATTGTTTTATTTAGATTTCAATCCACCTAATATTAATACACTGATCTACGAATAATTAAATATGTCAGCGATGAAAAGAAAAGAGATTAATAGTTCCCGCATGCCGATCTACAGGGATGCCGGTTTTGAACTTTATGATGCAAAAAACACTTCAGAAGCATTTAAAAAGGAGACTGAACATTCCAGGGAACCTGAATTTTACATCTATTCCCGGTACAGGAATCCTACTGTTGTTTCAGCTGAAGAAGAAATAATGAAACTCGAAGGCTGTGAGTGGTCACTTTTGACACAATCAGGCATGTCAGCCATTGACACAGCCTTATCAATATTTCAGAACGGAAAAGAAACCAGGCCATGGCTTTTCTTTTCAGAAATCTATGGTGGAACCATATCATTTATCGAGTCAGTTCTGAAATCACGTCGAGGTCTTGATATTCAATATTTTACTCCAGATAACGGGAAATATGATCTTGTCAAATTTGAAGATGCAATTTCAGTTTTAAAACCTGAACTGGTTTATATCGAATCGATTTCCAATCCTATGCTGATTGTGTCTGATGTTGCAAAAATCACTGGTATAGCAAAGAAATATGGAACAAAGGTTATTGTTGATAATACATTTGCCACTCCATGGCTTTTTAAACCATTGTCGGAAGGTGCTGATATAGTTGTTCATAGTGCAACAAAATATTTTTCGGGACATGGTAACCTTACTGCTGGTGTAATTTGCGGTAATGACATTAAAATCATGCAGTCTGCCATTGAATACAGGAAGTTC
>Ga0302206_1000497_pt1 | contig 15274 bp, 18 predicted proteins | sample II_Fen_E2_1_FD_194581 | JGI IMG/M metagenome (GOLD analysis project Ga0302206, IMG submission 194581) | Peat permafrost microbial communities from Stordalen Mire near Abisko, Sweden - II_Fen_E2_1 | ecosystem: Environmental > Terrestrial > Soil > Wetlands > Permafrost | place: Sweden: Abisko...
CACTGAATCTTGATGAAGCCAGCACAAAGGGAATTGCAGATAAATTAGGTGTCGGAGGACAGACCCTATTGGTAGTTCGTGCAGATAAAAAGATTGACATAACAAGCGCAGCATGGCTCTCCGCCCATGACCCTGACAAAATGAAAGTAGAAATCAAATCAGGTATTCAAAAAGTCCTGTTTTAAGTAATATGGAGTTTTTAAGGAACATACTTGAGAATTCGGAGTACTCGGTCGTAACAGCATTGATACTGGGACTAATGACTGCCATAAGTCCATGCCCATTAGTAACAAATATTACAGCAATTGGATTCATAAGCCGTGATATTGATAACAAAAAACGAGTGTTTATAATCGGTCTTATCTACACTCTTGGACGGGCATTAAGTTACACAGGATTAGCAGTAATACTTTTTTTTGGTGCAAGCCAGATGAATATTTCGAGGTTGTTTCAGGGTTGGGGAGAAAAACTTCTTGCACCACTACTCATTGTCATCGGGTTACTAATGCTCGATGTCATAAAAATAAAGTTTCCGAGTTTTTCTGGATTATCCGACAAAATCGAAAAAAAAGTCAAAGGAAGTTACTGGAGCACTCTCTTATTGGGGATGCTGTTTGCTCTGGCATTTTGCCCTTATAGCGGTGTATTGTATTTCGCTATTCTTATCCCTTTGACTATAGCAAGTGCAGATGGTTTATATCTTCCAGTTGTGTTTGCAATTGCCACGGGTTTACCTGTAATCATATTCGCATGGTTAATCGCATACGCAATAGGCAATGTTGGCAAACTTTACAATCACATTAAGACTTTTGAACTTTGGTTCAGACGTGGAGTTGCCATACTGTTTATCGTAGTTGGTGTGTACTATGCCGTATTGTTATTCTTATAAAAAAATTTAATAATATATTTCGTCTTTATCCGAAATAAAAAGAAACTGTAAATAATGTCGAATAAGAAAATAATTATACCGCTATTGTTATTACCTGTTTGGTATTTGATTTATCATTTCCTGCAACCAGTCTCAGACTGGCTAATCGATACGGCTTTAGGATTGACAAAAGGTTTACGCTTAACTGAAGCCTTACGATTCTTTGTTTTTGAGTTACCAAAGGTTCTACTTTTGCTCACATTGATAATTTTCTTCGTTGGCATCATCCGTTCATATTTTTCACCTGAAAGAACACGGAAAGTGCTTGAAGGTAAATCACTTTTTACAGGAAATGTTCTGGCTTCGCTACTTGGTATCGTTACCCCGTTTTGTTCCTGTTCTGCCATTCCATTGTTTTTAGGTTTTGTAGAATCTGGTGTCCCTCTGGGAGTGACTTTCTCATTCCTGATTGCTTCACCGATGATTAACGAGGTTGCCGTTATACTATTATTTGGAATGTTCGGCTGGAAAACTGCACTTATTTATGTCATTACGGGATTAGTCATTGCAATTTCTGCAGGTTTTGTTATCGGGAGATTAAAACTCGAACACTGGGTGCAGGATTGGGTATACCAAACTAATATGGGTAGCATGGAGGATGGAGAAGAAGCGCAGAAACTATCTGACCGTATACGCTTTGGTTATGATGCCGTGAAAGAAATTGTAGGTAAAGTTTGGGTTTATGTTGCCATCGGTATTGCTGTGGGTGCGGGTGCACATGGTTATGTTCCACAGGATTTCATGGCTGCACTTATGGGAAAATCTGCATGGTATAGCGTTCCTTTATCAGTTCTCATTGGTGTACCACTTTATTCTAATGCAGCAGGAATTATCCCCATTGTTTCGGTATTGATTGAAAAAGGAGCAGCACTTGGTACATCGCTGGCTTTTATGATGGCTGTTATTGGTCTATCACTACCAGAAATGATAATACTCAAAAAAGTTCTGAAACTTCCACTTATATTAACCTTTATAGGCATCGTGGCAACAGGTATTATGTTAGTCGGTTTTCTGTTTAATGCAATTATGTAACAATTGATATTTGTAAACTAAAAAATTTCGTATCATGAAAACAATTGGTTTTATTGGTGGTGGACGAATAACCCGAATCCTTTTACAGGGATTTAAAACTGCAAATGTTTCATTCGAAAAAATTCATGTGTTTGAAACGAATGAAATGGTAATCAATGCCTTGAAGGCTGATTATCCTCAAATTCAATCTTCAAGCACTGATACAACAATGGCTGCATCATCCGACTGGGTTTTTATAGCATTGCATCCCCCAGTGATGATGGATTCACTGCAATCAATTAAAAACGTCATAAAAGCGGATGCTTTGGTTGTTTCTTTTGCTCCTAAGATTACAATTGATAAAATGAAATCGGTCTTACCAAATATACCAAACCTTGCCCGAATGAATCCAAATGCAGGCACTTATGTAAATAAGGGTTATAATCCCGTCACCTTTGCTACAAATGCCGATAAAACTATTGTGAATGGCTTTATCGAAGTCTTCGGGAAAGTAGGTAAAGTTCCAATAGTACCTGAGAATCAAATTGAAGCATATGCAGTGATAAGTGCAATGGGGCATACCTATTTCTGGTATCAGTTGCAGCAATTAAAAGAACTCGGACAATCGTATGGTTTATCAGAGAAAGAAGCACAGGAGACAATTTCTGCTATGCTCTGGGGAACATCAGAAACATTATTCAATTCTGGGTTGACATATGAAAAAGTAGTTGACCTCGTACCTGTCAAGCCTATGGCGGAACATGAGAATGAAGTGAAAGAATTTTACAAGACCAATCTGAATGGAATTTATCAGAAAATTAAACCAACGTAACATATCATAGAATTTGTTAAATCCAATATATGCCATTCTTCAGTCATGGTTTCATAAGTTCAGGATTTCTTAACCTGACACCCAGAGAGGCTTACACAGAAGCAACTGAGAATAATGCTATTTTACTTGATGTCCGTGAAGAAAGACTCACAGGATATAAAAACTTCAATGTCCCGAAGGTGATTAAGATGCCGAAGAGCACTATCGCAGATAATTATAAGTACCTTCAAAGGGATGTGCCCATAATAATTGCAGATTCTGTTGGGTTACGCAGTCACGAAGCAATGGAATTCCTTATAAACAAAGGGTTCTCGAATCTTGCAAATCTTGCTGGTGGTATTGTGGATTGGGAGCGAGATGGACTGCCACTCAGAATTGATAGAACTGAACAACTGAATGGCTCTTGTGTCTGCCAGTTACGACCCAGACATAAGAAAAAGGAATAAGTCTTTAAGGTTTACAGGGAATCATTAAGATTAAACTTTAACAATAAATTAATACTGCTACACATATAATATTAAATAATGTCGTATTTTTACGACATAAAACATAAGCATATGTTAAAGACAGAAGTATTCACCACAGAACTTCAGGAACTGGCAAGGTTTACAAAAGTCCTGTCACATCCTGCAAGATTAGCAATCCTTCAATATCTTGCCGAAACCAAGACTTGTATATCAGGCGATATATCCGATTATCTTCCTCTGAGTCGTAGTACCGTATCGCAGCATCTTAAGGAACTCAAAGAAATGGGTTTAATACATGGCGAGATTGACGGACTTAAAATTAACTACTGTCTGTGCGGTTCGAAGATTTCAGAATATAAGAAGATGTTCGATGTGTTTTTCAGTGATATGACCAAAATAGACCTTAATTGCAATGTATAACTGTTAATATGTGAGTCCTATGGGAAAATTAAAGGTGTTATTCGTATGTGTGCACAATTCTGCACGTAGTCAGATGGCGGAAACTTTCCTTAATCACTTAGCAGGTGATAGGTATGCAGCAGAGAGTGCTGGCTTTGAACCGAGTATCATAAATCCATTAGTGGTTGAAGTAATGAAGGAAATAGGTTTTGATATTTCCAATAACCAAACCAAAAGTGTCTTCGATTTTTTTAAACAAGGTCGTATATTCAATTACGTAATCGCAGTGTGTGATGCAGCAAATGGAGAGCGTTGTCCAATATTTCCAAGCGTAACAAAAACTTTGAACTGGTCTTTTGAAGACCCAGCATCATTCACTGGTACGCATGAAGAAACTTTGGCAAAAACAAGACTTGTCAGGGACAAAATTAAATTCGAGGTACAAAATTTTATTAACGAATATACAGCGTTGACATTATAAAATAAATATCACAACAGTCATGAAAGTATTGATTCTATGTACAGGTAACAGTTGCCGAAGCCAAATGGCGCACGGATTTTTGCAGTCCTTTGATAGTAACCTTACTGTTTGTTCGGCTGGTACAAATCCTTCTCAAAAAGTCAATGAGAAAGCAGTAATAGTGATGCAAGAAGTTGGCATAGATATAAGTCATCATAAACCCAAATCAGTTGAAATATACCTTTCAGAAGTATGGGACTATGTGATAACCGTTTGTGACGATGCAAATGAAAGATGTCCTGTATTTTTAGGAAAAGTCAAACATCGTTTACATATCGGTTTCGAAGACCCTTCCCATGCCATAGGAACAGATGAATTTATCTGGGGTGAATTTCGCAGAGTACGAGACGAAATAAGAGAAACATTTTATAAATTTTACATTGAAAACATAAAAAAATAAAAGTATGCCGTCACAAAAGCGATTAAAGTTTCTCGACCGCTATCTTACCTTGTGGATTTTTCTTGCCATGTTTATTGGTGTTATAGCGGGTTGGTTCAGTCCAAATGTTGCGAAATTCTGGAATAGCATGTCATCAGGGACTACAAACATTCCAATAGCCATTGGTTTAATCGTAATGATGTATCCACCACTCGCCAAGGTTAAATATGAGGAATTAGGTGATGTCTTCCGCAATACAAAGATTCTTGGATTATCATTGGTACAAAACTGGATAATCGGTCCTGTATTGATGTTTGTACTGGCTATTGTGTTTTTGCGATTCAATATTGACTACATGTATGGTCTTATCCTCATAGGTCTTGCCCGATGCATTGCTATGGTTATTGTATGGAATGACCTTGCCAAAGGCGATACTCAATATGCAGCAGGTTTAGTTGCCTTCAATTCCATTTTTCAGGTACTGTTTTTCTCGGTATATGCTTATTTGTTTATAGCGATTCTTCCAAGTTGGTTTGGTTTACCAGTGAATGATACGGTTTCTCAGATAACCATATGGCAGATTGCAAAAAGCGTATTTATTTACCTTGGTATTCCTTTCATTGCAGGATTCTTGACACGATTCGTCCTCATCCGTGTAAAAAACAAAGAATGGTATCATACTAAGTTCATACCAAAAATCAGTCCGTTAACTTTGATTGCACTATTGTTTACAATAATTGTGATGTTCTCACTCAAAGGAGAATATATTGTGAAGATTCCATTGGATGTTATCCGAATTGCAATACCATTGGTTATCTACTTTATAATCATGTTCGTAGTATCATTCTTTATGAGTAAGCGAGTTGGTGCAAACTACGAACAAGCAACTACTTTATCATTTACTGCTGCCAGTAATAATTTCGAATTGGCAATTGCAGTTGCGATTGCTGTCTTCGGTATAAATTCAGGTGAAGCATTTGCAGCCGTAATCGGTCCTCTGGTGGAAGTACCTGTGATGATTGGTTTGGTTAATGTCGCTTTCTGGTTTAAAAAGTCTTATTTTCAGACCTAAAGGGATTCCCGTTATGCAATTAAGCAATCGCAGTCATATAAGCCGATTTCTAAAATATCGTTGATTTTCTGTAATCCTTGTATGTTGAGAATCTTTCTTCTAACTCTTCCTCTTCCAGATATCTCCAAAATAATATGTTCCCAATAAATAAAAAGGATAGTATGAATGAGAAGAGTCCCCCAAAGTAAATTGGGAAACCAATTGACCAAAGGATAAAACCTAAATACATAGGATGCCTGATTTTCGAATAAATACCAGAGGTTATTAGGTCTCCTTCATAACTTTCCAAGGTTTTAATGGTTATTAAACCCATTAGGAAAGTAATTATCCCAAAAACAAATAAAACCAAACCAAGATATCGAATGATGACAGGTAGGGTAATTTTATAAATATCAAGACTGCATAAAAATACCCAAGAACCCCACAGTATTAACATGTTGATGAACATAATCACGAAAGAAAGTTTACTTGCTTTTAAAACCTTTTTATGTTTCAGTATCTCATAAATAGACCTTATGATATGTGTAACTGCGCAGACTATAATCAATTCAAAAAAAAGTTTTTTATCCATTATTCATATTATTATTTGTTGACATTACAAATTTTTCCCTTTTAAATATGCTATTTCAAGATATTTACTGCGAGTCTCTGCACTCACGGATAAAATAGAATGGAAGAAAATGTGGTCAACATTTTCTATCCCCGGGTATTTGAGACTCCAATCATCAATTGTTTTTACCATAGCATCTTTAAATCCTTTCTCCCTATAAACCTTTTCATTAAAAAAAGTCGGCTGCATAATAATTGCCTTTTTTATTTTTAATAAGGGTATCCTGCCATCTGGGTCACCTTTCCAACCACTTTCATTTAATTTATAAGCGAAACCATAGGTCAGGACACGTTCCATCCAGCCTTTAACCAATGCAGGAAAGTGCATCCAAAAAACCTGAGTAATAAAGACTAATACATCTGCTTCTGATACCTTCTTTTGCTGTAATAATACATCTTTGGGTTTTTGTGAGTTTATCAACTTAATAAGGTCATCATCGGTTTTGTTTTTTATGTACATTTTTGCTATAAACCTCTTAATTGGATTACCTGCAAGTTCGATTATCATCTTTCTCATATCCATCTGCTGAAAAAGGTCTCTGGGTAAAGTTTCATCAACAAAAAATGCGGAATCCATATCCTGAAAAACTGGATTAAACTTTATCTTGTACAAGTCAACAATTTCATATTGATGACCTGCTTCCTTTATGCCTCTGACGAAGTTTTCCAGAACGGCATGTGTAAATGACATTCGATTTGGATGAGCATAAATAATTAATACTTTCATAGTTATAAAGGTTATTTCATATAAAATTATGAAATACTTTGTATTCATTAAGGAAAAAAACAAGAAAAAGGGTGTTGACTAAATTGTTTATGTAAATTCCTTTGTACCAGATAGAATTAAAACAATAAGATAATATTTTTTTAGAATCATTTGACCGCATTTCATCCCGTCAAATCACGTGATGAAATGCATCCATATGAAATCAAAACAAGTATAGGGGGTAAGTATGATTGGGAAGTGTCCTATAGAAGCGAATTTTATTACCTGTTTTTTAAGGTTTTCGGGGGGCGGTCGCAATAATTTTGCAGCCGTTGTAAGTATTGATTATTAGCGTTTTGCGCTGGAACAATCTTGCGTTTGCCCAGTATGTGGGCGTTTACGTCCCAGTAAGAAGCGGAAACGCTGAGTCTTATACGCTCCACCTTAGCCTTCCATAGCATATCCTGAGCCAGTCAAGGGATAGTGACGGAGGGCTTTTACTTTAAGACCTAATTTGATTGGCTAATTCTATTCCGGGCTACTGTGGAATACACCTTCAACTTCCTTTAATAATTGAAAAAATATACTTCATCAGTAAATATTCCATTTTGGTAATATTTATTTGACTTGAGTATCTTCAAGTTGTAACTTTCATCATATTATTGATTTATCATATTTCATATCCGTTAACCGATACCTAATCTAATGAAAACAAGAATTATTTTTTTGTTTTTGCTTATTGTCTGCTATTCATGCGGGACAAAGAATAAGCCAGTGTCTGATGCTCAGAAAGAGAAAATTAAAGGAGAAGTGAAGACTGCCGTTGATGCAATCTTCAAAGGATGTGAAGAGGCAAATTTTGATAAGGCTGTTGAATCTATTCTGAATTCATCTGAATTTGTGTATACCTACAATGGAAATTCATTTGGTTATAAGCAATTTGTGGATGCGATTAAACCAGTTTTCACGACCATGTCCAATCAAAAGGTTACAATAACAGAGGAAAAATATTCAATTCTAGATAATTCAACAGTCATGTACTCAAATAACTGCAAATGGCTACAGAATTTCAAAAATGGTCATTCAATACTTATTGACCCAGATGCCATGATATATATCTTTACAAAGCAAGATGGCAGATGGCTATTGATAAACGGAATTGAATCGTATACTGAAAAGATTCTTCCTTCAGAAAGTTCTAAAGGTCTTAATCAGGCGGAGTTACTGAATAAATTCGTTGGAAACTGGGAGATACCTTTAGGTAAGGATGCTTATGAATATGTCGTAATCAAGAGTTTACAAGGAGGAAATGGATTAAGTGTATACGCCAAATGGGTAACTAACAGTAAAATGTTATTTGAAGGCACAGGTTTTTGGGGGTACGATACGGCAATCGATAAGATTGATATCTCAGTTATGATATCTACTGCTGATATCATACATAACCAAGGAACATTCACATCGGAAAATATGATGGAATTTGTTAATGTTAATAATGCTGCAGCCATGAAAGGGGTTTCAAAAAGTACTTTAGAATTCATTACTCGTGATGAAATAAAAGAAACTACAACTAAGGACAATAAAGAAGAAATCGCAACTTGGAAACGTAAAAAACAGAAATCAGATTTTTAACCATATCCCAATCTTATGAAGCCAACCTACATAGTCTCAGAATTAGTTGTGTTCCTGCTACTAAGTTCATCTGGGTTACAAGCACAAATCACTCAAGGACAACTTAAACCAGTAAGCCTCGATAATACTGAACAGTTTTCGATAGCATCAAAACATGTTGCAGGGGAAAATTACATTATTCAGGTAGGCTTACCTATCGGTTATGCACCCTCTATAAAATCATATCCGGTACTGTATGTGCTGGATGGAGAGAAATCATTTGGTATGACTAAGGAAATTGCAGACTGGCTGATGTGGAGCAAAGAGATAAAGGATATCATTATTGTTGGTATAAGTTATGGACAAGGAATGGATGCCTGGTGGCAAAAAAGAGCGAGAGATTTTTCACATTGCGAGGACACAATAATTTTTAAAGGGTGGTTCAAACAGACAGGTGGAGCCGAAAACTTTCTCAAATTTATTAAAAACGAATTATTTCCTGTCATCAATAAAAACTACAAAACAAATCAGGATTCAACTGCTATAATGGGGATATCCCTTGGTGGGATGCTTAATACATATGTTCTGTTTACACAACCCGACTTGTTTAAAGGATATATAATCATCGCACCTTGCTTGGTCTGGAATAATAAGAGCATATTAAAAATGGAGGAAGAGTATTTCAGTAATCACAAGGATTTGAATAAATTAGTTTACATGACTTATGGCTCACTGGATAGTAAAGAAGTAATTATTAATTCTACAAACGAAGTTGTGCAAACGATTCAGAAGCGTAATTATGAGAGTCTTAAATTTACTTCACGAATATTTGAAGGAGAGACTCACATTTCTGTTTTTTCCACTGCACTGACTAATGGATTGAAAACCATATTCGCTCGTTAAGTAACTATTAACTAAATAAAATAATCAATTGAATTAAAAGACAATAATGGAACCTAAAATCTGTGCCTAAAATGAAAAAGACTCCTTGCATAATTCTTGTAACATTAATGATGATTACAGCGTGCCAAACAAGAACCAAAATTATTCCTGTCGATTCTATCGCAGCAAAAAATTCTGTTACAAAAGTCTTAGAAAAGTATCATTCAGCGATGAACGCAAAGGATGCAAATACTGTTATTTCCATATTATCCAATGACGGTCTTTATTGTGGAACTGACTCTAAAGATTTCTGGGATAAGCCAACCCATTCGAATAATATAAGTCGGATGTTTGCTGATACTTCATTAGTATTAAAATATAAAATTGATAAACGTGAAATACGAATTGCTGTAGATGGTAATTCAGCAATTTCAGTTGAGCAATGCTTTATTTTGGCATTCAGTCAGAAGATACCAATTCGTATGGTATCTCATCTCGTGAAAACAGGTAATGATTGGCTAATTGATTTTTCCAGCACCACTTTTATACCGAATAACGAAGATATTGGTAAATTAAATAAGGCAGTGGAGTAATATTTATTTGAAATGAATAACCAAAAAGGTTGTTCTCTCGAATCTGATAAAGATATTTCCCATTCAGTTGAATTAAATTTTGCCTGATTGGATTAACAAACAAGCATTTTACAGCAATTCACACACGAAAACCCAAACCTATGAAAACTTATTATAGAATAAGAATTACCAGGTCTTTTAAAAGCATCTTTATATTTTTAGCATGTGCCTTTGGATTAAATTCAAATGCTCAACAAAGCCATCTTGATACCTTAATAAGCGTTAAAAAATTAGTTTATATTGAAGGTATCATCCCTGCAAGTGCTACTCATGGTTATGAATCTAAAGCGATTTTATGGCAATCTGCAATCGCTGATGCAAAGCACTATTATGAGGCTAAATACAGTAATATTGATGTAAAGGCGAAACTGGCAGTTATTGATTCTGCAAAATGGACATTTGATGTTCCATATGGATATACATTTGCTAATGAGGGTTGGATTGTCCTTCCTGCTGATGTTGATTTTAACGCTTTTGTAAGAATATATGGGGCAAGTGCCTTTAAGGATGAACTTCTCAGCGAAGCAAAAACAAAAGGAATTAAACCCGATGAAATTCTGGAAAGTTTTTTTGCATTCGTGTGTGTTCATGAACTTGGTCATTTAATTATAGCTCAGATGATGAAAGATGGCTTTTCTGACATATTATTTAATGAATTAGCAGCCAATGTTGTAGCATATGAATACTTTAAAAACAACAAACCAGACCTTTTAAGGGGGTATAATTTATTTTATAATGCTGTCATAAATAATTACAATCCTCACTTTAAAACATTGAACGAATTATATGAAAATTATGGTAAAATGAGCGTTGCTAATTATGTCTGGTACCATTCAAATCTCATGAAACTGGTTGAAGAAATTTATAATTATAAGGAAGTTGATTTTCTTACCTGTCTCAAAAAAGTCAGCATGGAATCCAAAGACAAAAATTTAAAAATAAGGGATGTTGCAGTTCTATTGGATAACGACTATAAGGGACTTATAACAACATGGCTCTCAAAGAATAATTGGTAAATAGAATCAGAATCTTAGCAGGAGTTTTACAATCACCACCAAATATTCCGACTTGGTACAATTTATTTGTTTAGTATCCTTTTTTGTCCTAACTTTTCTCATGTAATTAACCTACAGGCATTTGAAATCAATTATTTATTCAAAATCCTAATTTATGAAAACAAGAATTATTTTTTTGTTTTTGCTTATTGTAAGTTTTTCATGCGGAACTAACAATAAGCCTGTATCTGATGCTCAGAAAGAGAAAATTAAAGGCGAAGTAAAAGAAGTGGTAAACACTTTTTTTAAAGGATGCGAAGAGGTAAATTTTGATATGGCTCTTAAACCTTTCCTTGATTCGCCTGATTTTCTATACATCAACAATGGATATGCATTCAACTATAAAGATTGTGAGGATATTTTCAGACCTGTTTTCGCAAGTATGTTAAATCAAAAAATTACTATAGTTGATGAAAAATATACATTTCCTGATAATTCAACTGTCTTTTATTCTAACCATTGCAAGTCATTGACAAATTACAAGGATGGTCATGCTATTCTTCAAGACCCTACTGTAATGCTATTTATATTTAAGAAAATCGATAATTCATGGAAAATAATCTATGGAGTTGAGTCTTACATTCAGCAAAATGTTAAGAATTCAGAGACATCAAAAGAACTCAATCAAGTAGAGTTAAATAAACAATTTGACGGTTCATGGAAAAGTGAAGTTGGGAAAGACACGACATGCTTTTGGGATGTAAAACCTCTTGGAACAGGTCGTGAAACTTCCTTTAAATATGTCACTAAGGGAAAAACAATCTCAGAAGGCAAATCCCTTTGGGGGTATGATACAAAACTTGATAAATTTCTCAATGCAGAAATGATTAAAGGAATGGATAATGAATTTTATGCCTCTTGGTTTATAAATAAAACCAAATGTCTGATGTTTGCATATGGTGATATCTCCAATCCAGAAAATGCCAAAACCAAATGGGATATGGAATTCAAATCACAAAATTTGTTTGTGATGACTACCACAATAAACAACAAACCTGTAAAAGTCGAGACTTGGACACGGGTTAAATGACGCTTCATTATCATCTGAATGCCTCAAGATTTATAATTTTGGGGCATTCGTATTTTTTAGTGTATTAATATACAGATAATTGACTTCATTTTTGCCGCATCAGTAATTGTTGGATGTTGCTCTCATTAATTATGTGGTGAATTGAATATCACGCCTTTTAATTAAGACTTTCTGCTCCATCCAACTTTACTACGAACTGTAGAATATTTTAATCAGCACCAAATATTCCAACTTGGTACAATTTATTTGTTTGGTATCATTTTTTGTCTTAACTTTTCTCATGTAATTAACCTACAGCCATTTGAATTCAGTTTTTAACCAGAACCCAACCTTATGAAGACATTATTTTCATCCTCAATGATTGTACTCCTTTTGCTCTGCGCAAATGGAATACAAGCACAAACCACCCAAACAAAACTCAATCAAGTTGAGTTAATTAAACAGTTTATAGGCAACTGGAAGGTTGAAATTGGAAAAGATACGACAGCATTTTATGATATTAAACCATATGGTACAGGACTTGATTGCAATTTCAAGCATGTTACAAAAGGCAAAATATTTGTTGAAGGGAAAGAACTTTGGGGTTATGACAAAGCGTCTGATAAAATGATAGTGGCTTATGAGGGGATGGATATGGAACTTTTGGTATTATGGTTTACATCAAAAAGCAAATGTGTTTTTATACTTTATAAGGATATTTCTAATCCTGAGAAGGCATCTTTTAAATTGGATACTGAATTTAAATCTCCTGATATGTATCTTCAAACTAAATTAGTAAATGACAAACCTGTTTTGAACCTGACTTACAAACGGATAAAATAGCAGTTATAATTTTCGTATTAATGCTCCAAGGTTTAGAATTTTGGGGCATTTATGTTTTAATAACACATTAATATATTGATATATAAATAGATTCATACTGCATCAGATATTATTGGATGTTGCACGTATTAATTATGTGTTGAATTGAATATCATTCCTTTTGATAAAGACGCCATACTGCCTGCAACAGAACAACGCACTGAAGAAAATTATAATCAGCACTAGATATTCCAACTTGGTACAATTTATTTGCTTTGTATCCTTTTTTGTCCTAACTTTTCACATGTAATTAACCTACAGGCATTTGAAATCAATATTTAATCAAAACCTTATCTTATGAAGACATTATTTTCATCCTCAATGATTGTACTCCTTTTGCTTGGTGCAAATGTAGCACAGGCACAAACCACGCAACCAAAACTTAACGCAATGGAGTCGATGAAGCAGTATTTAGGTATTTGGAAAGGAGAGGTGGCAAAAGATACAGTAATGATTCTGAATTTTACTTCCTATGGCCAGACAATAGAAGATAATTATAAAATAGTCACAAAAGGCAAAGTTCTTTTTTCGGGGAAGGAGATTTATGGATATAACCAAAAATATGACAAAATTATTTTTGCTTCCGTTAACGATTATTCTCCAGAGATTAGTCTTGGTGCTTGCTGGTCCAGTTCAAAAGATACGGCGAATATTGTCGGATATGAATATCTCTCTAATCCTGAGAAAGACAATAATAAAGTGCAATGGATTTTGATACCACCTGATTCTGCTAAACCTGATTCTGCTAAAAGAATCGTCTATCAAAATAACAAGGTAATAAGTGTAAGCAGATTTTTTCGTGAAAAGCATTGAATGGTTAGATTGATTAGTGGAATATTTCACATATTATAACACTAATATACTGATAGATAACTACATTTTTACCGCATCAGATAATATTGGATGTGATGGTGGTTGGTGGTGTTTATTATGACGTCATTATTGTGGAAATAATTTTAATTTGTTTTTATTGAGCTCGTCGTATGATTTCGCCTCTTGATAAACCCTTAAAAGCCTTCATTGTTAAAAGTTCTTAAAAACTATTGGACTTTTTAGACTTTACGGACTTTATAGACTAAAAATTGTATCTTCACACCTCCTGCAGTAATGTTGCAATATCTATGGAAAAAACATTAAGAGTTGGAATACTAAGGGAAACAAAAAATCCTCCCGATAGAAGGGTTCCGCTAACGCCACCCCAGATAGTGGCCCTTGAAGAACTATATCCGAATGTTGAATTTTTTGTCCAGCCAAGCGATTTACGATGCTATTCAAATGAGGAATATGAGTATCTCGATATTCCTCTTAAAGAAGATCTGAGGGACTGCGATATTCTTCTTGGCGTTAAAGAGGTGGATAAAAGGACTTTTATACCCGGAAAAACATATCTCTTCTTCGGTCATGTTGCCAAGAAGCAACCACATAACCTTGAGATGTTCAAAGCAATGACCGAAAACAACCTCGGCTATATTGATTTCGAATATCTTACTACCGATGATGGACAAAGAGTAGTGGCTTTCGGTCGTCATGCCGGCATTGTAGGTGCTTATAATGGTTTGAGGGCAAGAGGAATAAAAACCAATAAATTCAAACTTAAACCTGCTTACCAGTGTCATGATCTTGACGAAATGTGGGCCGGACTAAAACTTATCGAGCTTAAGCCGGGATTAAAAATTCTTATCACAGGTGATGGCCGTGTCTCAAATGGAGCAATGGAAACGCTGGATGTTGCCAATGTGGTCCAGGTCTCCCCCGAAGATTATCTTTCACGTGAATTCGATGTGCCTGTCTTCTGCCATATAGGACCCGAATATTATGTCAGACATAAAGAAGGTCTGAATTTTGATTTCAGTCATTTCAGAAAGTATCCCCACGAATTTGAATCAATATTTCTGCCGTATACAAGGGTTACTGATATTTTAATTACCGGTCATTACTGGGATCCCAAATCTCCAATCTTCTTTTCTAAGGAGGATATGAAAAAGCCTGATTTCAGGATTTCTATAATCGCGGATATCAGCTGTGATGTGAATGGTCCGATACCCCCAACAATACGATCAACCACAATCTCCGACCCGTTTTATTCCTACAATCCTTTTCTTGAAACAGAGGAGCCTGCATTCTCAAAACAGACCAATATAACTGTTATGTCAATCGATAATCTTCCCGGTGAACTTCCAAGAGATGCCTCGCTCGATTTTGGCAAGATGTTGATGAGTAATGTATTACACGATCTTCTGACCCAGGTCCAAAGCCCTATGATCGAAAGAGCAACCATAC
>Ga0302206_1000499_pt1 | contig 15248 bp, 16 predicted proteins | sample II_Fen_E2_1_FD_194581 | JGI IMG/M metagenome (GOLD analysis project Ga0302206, IMG submission 194581) | Peat permafrost microbial communities from Stordalen Mire near Abisko, Sweden - II_Fen_E2_1 | ecosystem: Environmental > Terrestrial > Soil > Wetlands > Permafrost | place: Sweden: Abisko...
AGCCTCCTCCGACCAGGCAGGAAGATATTAAATTTGTACAATTATCGAATACCCGGAAAAAATGAAAAATACTAACTCAAGAAGATCCTTTATAAAAAACATATCATTAGCAACCTTCTCTGCAGTTGCACTTTCGGGCTGTAAATCGGCAGTATTTGATAAGTTTCTCCAGAAGAATTTTAAAACTTTATCAAAAAAGGAAAAGGATAATATAATCAGAGATCTGGAGATTAAATACAAAGAAAAGTATGGCAAAGAATTTCATGTGTCAGACAAACCGGAAATAGATGGAACTTTGTTTGGTTACGCCCTCGACTTGTCGAGGTGTGTTGGATGCAGAAGATGCGTGTATGCCTGTGTGACAGAAAACAATCAATCACGTGACCCGCAGATTCACTGGATAGAGGTGCTTCAGATGGAAAAAGAGAGAGGGATCGATTTTCCTCATTCCACTGCTCAGTACAACCCCGAAAAAGTTCCGGAAAAAGGTTATTTTTATGTACCTGTGCAGTGCCAGCAATGTAAAAACCCCCCTTGTGTAAAAGTATGTCCGGTAAAAGCCACCTGGCAGGAGCCTGATGGGATTACCGTAATTGATTACAATTGGTGCATCGGATGCAGATATTGTATGGCAGCATGCCCTTACGGAGCAAGACATTTCAACTGGGGCGAGCCAAATGTGCCCACTGCAGAATTAAACACTGAAGTGCATTATTTAGGTAACAGGCCAAGAATGAAAGGCGTAGTAGAAAAATGTACTTTTTGCATTCAAAGAAGCAGAGCAGGCAAGTATCCTGCGTGTGTTGAAATATGCCCGGTCGGGGCGAGAAAATTTGGAAATCTTTTAGACCCCAACAGTGAAATCAGGTATATATTGGAAAATAAGCGGGTTCTTATTTTAAAACAGGAATTGAACACACAACCAAAATTTTATTATTTCTACGGTATCTGAAAAATCATGACCTTAAAGAATGGTTTATATTAGTTACAATTAATAAACAGAATTTAATATGAATTTTATTCGTTTTATAACAGGCAGTATAAAAATAATTTTCCATGGAAGCAAAACATACTATGCCTGGCTGATATTGCTGTTATTATTAATAATCTGGGGAGGAACCGGTTATTCAAGCCAGTTAACTCATGGCTTGATTAAGACTCATATGAGGGATTCTGTGTCATGGGGTTTTTATATTGGTAATTTTACATTTCTCGTAGGAGTTGCAGCTGCAGCTGTTATGCTTGTTATTCCTGCCTACATTTATGATTGGAAACCAATCAAGGAAATAGTCATTTTTGGCGAATTGCTGGCTGTTTGTTCTGTTATTATGTGTATTTCATTTATAGTTGTTGATATTGGTAATCCACTCAGATTCTGGCATATGTTACCACTGTTGGGTACAATGAACTTTCCATCTTCTATGCTCTCATGGGATTTTTTCGTTCTTAACATCTATTTATTGATAAATTTATTTGTCGGAACGTATTTATTGTATTGTATTTTTTATAACAGAGAATATAATAAATCTATTGTCTTACCACTTGTTTTGATCAGTATACCAATGGCTGTGGCTATTCACACTACAACAGCATTTCTTTATAATGCTCTGCCCGGACGTGTATTCTGGAACAGTGCTTTGCTTGCTCCAAGATTTTTAGCCTCAGCTTTTTGCTCCGGCCCGGCTATTCTGCTGATTTTATTTCAGATACTTAGAAAAACCACAAAATTTGAAATAAAAGATGAAGCTATCTGGAAAATTGCCGAACTCATGGTATATGCAATGTTCATTTACCTGTTTTTTACTATAGCTGAACTTTTTAAAGAGTTCTATTCAGGAACTGAAAATATTTTATACTGGAAATATTTACTTTTCGGGATAGGCGATCATAAAGAAATTGTACCATACAGCTGGTCGTCAATTATTATGGGATGCATAGCCTTTGTTCTTTTCCTGATTCCCAAAACCAGGAAAAACTTTGTGACTCTGAATATTGGTGCGGTTCTTATCTATGGAAGTGTTTATGTTGAAAAAGGAATTGCACTGATTATTCCGGCATTTACCCCTGATATCTTAGGACAAATTTATGTCTATACGCCATCAATGACTGAAATCAAAACCGCAGTTATGATATTCTCTCTTGGATTTTTACTTTTTACGTTTTTGTCAAAAATTTCAATAGCTATTGTTTTTGATAATTACAATATTGACAGTTTAACTCGACAAAAATAACCTGGTAGTATACATAATCCTTTAATAAGTCTCTTTTGGTTTTATAAGCGGCAATATTGTAGATTAAAGCTAAAAGAGGCTGCACCAACCGGTACGGCCTCTGATTTTTATAAATCCAATTTTATCTTTATTTCTTTAAAGTTCTGACATAATTAACAATATTCCATATATCATCATCGGATAATTTTCCTTCATATTTTGGCATGTCACCTCTTCCTGTTTTGGTTTTATAAAAATGCTCTCCATCGGCCTGATTCTGCGATTCTGCTTTAGTGAAATTAGTCGGAACTGTTTTAAGAGATTTTGCTTTAGGTCCGTCACCAAGACCAGTCTTTCCATGGCATGCTGCACAGGTTTTCATGAACAATAACTGTCCTGCCTGGGAGCTTGCATCGCTCATGGCAATGGGGTTCTTCATTGTTTTAAAGTTAGCCGGAACAACCCAGGGTTTCGTCTGGGCTACAAGGGTTGCGCTCATAATTAAAAACAGGGCGCTGACAAAAAGAAGTTTCATTGTTTTCATAATCATACAAGTTTAATTTTTTTTAATTCTGCAATTATCGTGCAAATGCGAAGCAACATCCGGGTATATAGGAAAAGAATTTGCTGTTTTTCACACTTCAGAATATTATTGTATTTTTTCCTGAAGATTTATTTTTTTAATGTTCTCATATAATTTACGGTATTCCAGATATCATCATCTGACAGTTTACCCTCATATTTAGGCATTTCATCTCTGCCAGCTTTCGTTTTGTAGAAAAGGTCCCCGTCACTCTCTTTCTGAAAATCAGCCTTTGAAAAATCACCCGGAAAAGATTTAAGAGATCTTGCCTTTACACCATCACCCAGACCAGCTCTTCCATGACATGATGCACAGTTTTTAGTATAAAGAGCGAGCCCTGCCTTTGCACTTATATCACCAACAGCAACCGGGTTTTTCATTGTTTTAAAATTAGCCGGAACAACCCATGGTTTTGGTTGTGCTACCAATGAAATACTCATAAACATAATTAATGAGCTTACCAGAAAAAACCTTAAGCATTTCATAATACTCGAATTTTAATTGTTAACAAATTTACAAAATTTGAAATAGTTTTAGATGATAAAATATAATTTATTTATTCATCCTCAGACACATGGTAACCTGTTATTATGCCTCTGAAAAGAGAGGTTGGTTTTGATCCTAGTGTACAGGTATAAATATGAATTATCATAAAGATAGAAAGACAAAAGCCCATTGTTATATGTAAAATATCTGTCAGAATAAGGCCGCTGATACCAAAAAAAGTTGTTATTGTAATTTCAGGCAACAGCAACCCAATTCCGGAAATAATAAGAAGCGGTATGGCCACATACATTGCAAGTACATATGTTAGTTTCTGCAGGGGATTGAATTTACGCTCCTCAGTTACCGGAAACGGATGTTTTTCACCCCTGAACATACCTCTTGAATAAAATTTAAATTGTTTGGTAAGATTTAATAAAAAATCCTTTCTACCAATCCTGTAGTATCGTCCATTATTTGTAAGCATGTTTCCTGTTACAAAGAAAATATAGCTTAAAATCAGTATGATGGCTGCAAAATTATGCCACCTTACAGCCTTTGCAAACCCGACAACATAAGATGCATTTTCCTTATCGGTATATTGCATACTTAAACCTGTAACAATCAGAATTAGAAACATTGCTGCATTCAGGACATGCCAGGCTCTGATCCATTTTGGGTAGAGATACATTTTATACTTATTTAATGTTTTGTATTATTCCTTACTCTGTATACAATATGAACAATGATTACGACAATAACAGCAAAAAATATGATCAGACTGATAAAGTTAAGATATTCATTTCTGTTTGCTCCTATAACGTAAGACGCGTTTAATATAATACCGTTAAAGAAGCCGTCACGACGTTGTTCTTTTGATTCGAATTTATAAAGTGAGGCCATTAGTATTGAGTTTTTTGAATGACATTCATTACAAAGCCGTACGGCTTCTCCCTTAGGTCTGATCTGATGAGAGACCGGAATATTATTATTGATTTTTGTATGGCACTCGATGCACCTCACATTTGCAAAATGTGAAGCCTGGTTAGGAAGCCACTCATGCTTCTGGATAATATCAATCTCAGCCTTGTCACTAAGAAGTTGAAAACGATTGTAATCGGAGTGGCAATTCAGACAGATTGCATTATCGTATGCTATTGTCTGCTTAAGATTTATATTGTTCCTTACAGATATTTTATATGTGTGGGGATTATGACATTTCCAGCATGTGAATCCTTCGTCCTCCATTTTAAAGTGAGTACTTTTACGATATTCAGAATCTATCTCTTCAAAATGATATTTTGCAAATTTTTCGTCACCGCCATGGCAATCAATACAAATATACTTCTGTTCCATCCTCAGCTCGCCGGAATGAGGAAAATTTACGTACTTATCCGAATGGCAATCGGTACAGCTAAAGCTCTTGTGATTTGATGCATAAAAGTCCACTTTGCGAACTATACGTTCGGAACACATAATGTCCTTAACCTGCTTCCCGAGAGTTTCGTTGGTATATTCGTATTTCTCATGTCCATGGCATTTAAAACATCGATTATTATCGGCCTCAAAACGGGAAACAAATGTGACGGAATCCTGAACCTTCAGATTCTCTGTTTCAAAAAGGGAATTTCCTGAAGAAGGCGATGAAATTAAATTTATAAAGATCAACAGAATACTTAACCGGAACATAAATAATTTCATTCCTGTTTAGCTGTTTGAATTAGAATCTGACATGAATATTAAATCCTACCAGCCATTGACTTTCTCTCCAGTCATTAGTGTTGAATACCAGATTCCGCTGATTAATGATCTGATTATAATTAGCGACAAATATCTGGAAAGTATGAGTTGCAGTACTGATCTCCCATCCCAATGAAAGATTTGGTTTTGGCTGAACAGGAATATTCTGTTTTGTCAGTAACTTATCATATTCCAGTATTATCGAATGTGATCCGAATACATTTGCGCGGGCACCTGCAGAAATACACAGATTCAGATTCTTATAACCTGAAGTAGAATCAGCATTTTCCTGGACGGAATTGAAATAAACTAATGAGGGGGCTATCTCAACTGATAGTATTTTATTTATTTTTCGGGCCACGATTACCTGGGTGAAATAAGATAACCTGTGGATTTGTCTGAAAGCTTCGGTTGGTCCGAAGGCCTCTTCAGGACGCAAATCGATAACAAAGTTTCCATAGTAAGAAAGGGATACAGGCATCTTGCCATCTTCTGTTTGCTGGAGTATAAGATATTTCCACTGAATATCCTGAAGTTTATTATCTTTTGTAGTTCCGGCACCGATCATTATCCTGTCAGTAATACCATAATTTAATCCTATCCTTGTATTGGCCGAACCATAGATTCCAAAAAGGTTATGATAGTTTTGGATCGTGCTGAACCTGTGTTGAATCTCAAGCTGAAGGCCACCCTTGTAAGGCGTTTCAGGTGTATTCAGATCAACTAATGTAGTTGTCCCGAACATAAACCTGACCGGTTTTGAGGCTACCTGTTTCAGTGTATCTTCCTGTGCGAACAGAGAAGTTATGCTTAATGATAAAGTCAAAAGGATTAAGAATTTTTTCATGTTGATTGGTTTTATCAGGTTAAGATATTTTAATTATTAAGAGCTCCCTGGTTAATCCATGAGAGAACTTTAAGCTTTTCCAGATCGGTAGTTCTTGGTATATGCTCTGAATTGGTACTCATTTGATGATAAAGTTTACTTGTCTGTCCGGGAAGAGTTACGAATCCCCCTTTTGTAAGGGCCAGATATGACTTACCATTCCTCAGGTCAGGAAATTGTTTGACTCCATTATGACATGTCACACAATTGGCGTTGAATATTGGCTGAATATCTGTTTGAAAGTGCCATATTTGATTCGGATCAACAGCAGGTGGTGAGAATGAATACTTTTCACATGAAGAAAATCCTTCAACTGCTGCAATCAATGCCAATGCAACAAGTATCTGTCTGATCTTATCTATTCTATGATTCATATTTTCAATATTGTTAAATTATTCACAAAGATATCAGATTATCCTGATTAATAGTTTTTTATATGAGACAAAATTAATAGTTCAGTATGCTCTTTATCATGTAGAAAATTGATCTTTATCACTCATCGTGGTGATATTTGTTTCTCACCTGAATCTGCAAAACATAAATCTTAATCTATATTGAAATCAGTAAAATATAATTGAGATCCTGTCTGGAATTGTTGCTTCGGCAAATGATTGAACTCTTTGTGGCCGGTTAATAGGATAATTGTGCATGCATAATAAAACAAGAATACTGCTATAACAGGAAACATTAGTTTTTGTTTTTTATTCGTGGAACTATATTTTATACACAAAGATATAAAATCTCTTTAAACACATTATTACAGACAGGGATGGGAACTCAACAAATAGAAAAAGGCTTAATAAAAAGCCTTTTTTATATATATTATTAAATCCAATTTCAGAATTTATATGCATTATCTTCGATCAGTTTGTCTGCAACGCGTCTTCTTGCTTCTTTTACATTCAAGCACTCTACTCTTGAAAGGTTCTCGATTGCATTAATTAGTACCGGACACGATTCAGGTGTTGAGAATGAGCCTATAGCTTCAAGAGCAGATTTTCTGATAATGCTTGCTGAATCGAATACATTTACGTCAAGCATATCCTTATAAAGTGAAATATTTCCATTCAGTCCGGCCATTTTTTCAACTCTAAGTGCAAGTGACTCGGAAACATATGTTTCCATCATCATTTCAGCAATATTATTAAGAACTTCCTGTTCATTTATGAGACCTTTTCCGAAACATTTTGTTGCTCCGTGAATACAGATTAGAATAGCTTTCTTAAAGTTTTTAATATATCTAGATTTTCCCTGGAAAAAGCTTTCTCCTTCAGCCTTATTATAAGTTATATTATTCAACCCTGAGTAAAGTTTTTCAGCTTCTCCGAAAAGGTCAAATTCGCCTTTCATTGCACGTTTCATTGCAGTATCAACAACGAGGAGACGGTTTATTTCATTCGTTCCTTCGAAGATTCTGTTGATCCTGGAGTCCCTGTAACCCCTTTCAACAGCCATTTCAGCTGAGTAACCCATCCCCCCATGTATCTGAACTGCCTCATCAGCAACAAAATCAAGCATCTCAGAACCTACAACTTTGAGGATAGCTGCTTCAACTGCATAGTGGCTTATAGCTTCAATTGATGCTCTACCGTAATCACCACAATCTACCGTCAGTTTCTTCATTAGGCTATCGACATCGGCACTGACTCTGTATACAGCTGATTCTGAAGCAAAAAGACGGATAACCTGTTCTGCCATTTTATGTTTAAGTGCTCCGAATGTTGAAATCAGAACTCCAAATTGTTTTCTTTCGTTAGCATATTTAACAGAATCGTTGATCGCTTTCTTAGCCGCCCCGACAACATTGGCACCTAGCTTAAGACGACCCATGTGAAGAATACTGAGCGCGATCCTGAAGCCTTCTCCCCTCTTGCCAAGAAGGTTTTCTACCGGAACTTCAACATCATTAAAATAGATCTGTGCTGTTGAAGATCCCTTAATTCCCATTTTATGTTCATCGGGACCAATAACTACACCGGGATATTTGCTTTCGACGATAAAGGCGCTTAGTACCCTGTCTACATCAATTTTTGCAAATACTACCAGAGTGTCTGCGAATCCGGCGTTTGTTATCCACATCTTCTGTCCGTTAAGAATATAATGTTTCCCGTCTTCACTTAATCTGGCATTTGTCTTCCCGGAGTTTGCATCACTCCCCGCACCCGGTTCGGTAAGGCAATATGCTCCTATAAATTCACCGGAAGCAAGTTTTGTTACATAACGCTCCCTTTGATCTTTGTTGCCATAGTACATGATTGGCAATGTACCGATGCCACAATGGGCCATATATGCCACTGAAAATGAATAGCCTGCACCTGTTGTTTCAGCCACCAGCATCTGTGTTACAAATGATTGTCCGAATCCGCCAAATTCTTCAGGGATTGATATCCCCATTAATCCAAGGTCTCCTGACTTTTTAAGCATTGTTTTCATCAGCTCCCTGTCGCTTTTCTCAACTTCATCGAGATGCGGATATACCTCAGTTTCAAGAAAGTCGCGGCATGTCTGCGCAATCATTCTCTGTTCCTCATTGAATTCCTCTGGAATAAAAATATCTTTCGATTCAACTTCAGTTACGAGAAATTCACCGCTTTTCAAGAGTTTAGTATTTTCCATTGTTTTCAGATAATTATTTGGACTATTCTATAAATCAATTGATTGTGCAATAAGCTCAGCAATATCAAGATTCCTGATCTCCTGTTCTTTATTTTTATACTTAAGGCCATCCGTGAGCATTGTCATACAAAAAGGACAAGCTGTTGCAATAACTTTGGCATCAGTTTTAAGGGCATCTTCTGTTCTCTCTATAAAAACCTCCTTGTCGCCTTTTTCTGCCTCTTTGAACATCTGAGCTCCACCTGCTCCACAACATAATGCGAAGCTTCTATTCCGATGCATCTCGACTAAATTACCGGTTAGTTTCTTAAGAATACTTCGTGGTTCGTCATAAATCTCATTTGCCCTACCCAGATAGCAAGGATCGTGATAAGTTACTGATATATTGTTTAATGACGCCTGGTCGATCTTCAATTTACCTTCTTCAATACTCCTGTTCAGAAACTGCAGGTAGTTGATAACTTCATAGTTGCCACCAAGATCAGGGTACTCGTTTTTAAAAACGTTGAAACAATGAGGGCAAATGGTTATTATTTTTTTTACATCGTAAATCCTGAATATCTCGATTACCTGGAGCGCCTGCATCTGATAAAGCATCTCATTGCCGGCACGCCGGGCAGGATCGCCATTGCATGTCTCTTCCTTCCCGAGAACACCAAAACTGACATTCAGATGTGTGAGAATTTTCGCAAATGCCCTGACAACTTTTTTGTACCTGTCATCAAAAGCTCCGGCGCAGCCTACCCAGAAGAGGTATTCAGGTTTCTCTCCTTTTGAATAGAGATCAGCCATTACAGGGATTTCAATTTTCCGGGTTTCCATATTATATTTTCTTTAATCTTTGTAGCTCCAATAATCCCTTTGCGGTACCTGGTGAATCCCTTTGTGTTCCTTTGTGCCTGCCTGCCGGTAGGCACAAAGGAACACAAAGGTAACACTAAGGCTCACAAAGTATCTTTTAAACTTAATGAACATTAATTTCCAGATCCTTCGCCCATAACATTCTGTCTTCAGAAGAGTACTGCCATGGAGCTCCGTTATTTTCTATATTATTGAATAACGCCTTGATCTCTCCTGGTGCTGAAGCTTCTTCCATTACAAGATATCGCCGCATATCGACTATCAATGTCGGATGGTTGATATTAATCGGACACTCTTTAGCACATGCATTACATGTTGTACATGCCCAGAGCTCTTCCTCCGAAATAAAGTCTCTCAAAAGAGCTCGATTATCACTGAAATCTCTTCCGTTTTTAACCATGAGAGGACCTTTCTCTTTCATTCTTGCCCTTAAGTCCATTATCACTTTCCTTGGGGATAATTTTTTACCGGTGATATTAGCCGGGCAGACAGCTGTACATCTGCCACATTGGGTACAGGCCAGCGAATCAAAATAGTTTTTCCACGAAGCATCTTCTGCATCCTTTACACCAAACCGTTCAGGAGGAGCATCGGTAGAGGATGCCACGAAGACAGTATTTGGATCGAGCATAAGTTTAACTTCCCTGGTAATATTGTCCATGTTCGGAATTTTTCCTAAAGGATCGAGCCTTGAGAGGAATACATTTGGGATTGACATGAAGACATGGAAATGTTTTGAATAGGGCAACAGGTTGGCAAACAGGAATATCAGAAGTATATGGCTCCACCACGATACTTCATACATTAATTTGTAATTTTCAGCATGTCCGGTGCTTATAAAACCTGCAATAATACTGCTAATAGGAAACAAACCTACTACCGGATCTCCGGTAATTGCCTTATATTCAACATACCCGGTATTCATGCTCAGAAGTGAAACCATCAGAAGCAGGATTATTGAAAGCGCAATATTTGCATCGATATGAGTCATTTTATTCATTTCGATACCTTCAAATCTTTTAATATGAAAGAAGAGCCGGCGGCTGAGAAACACAATAATTGAAATTGCAACAAGCAGTGCAAATATATCGCCGGAAGCCATTATTATGTTGTATATGGGCCCCAGGAATTTTAAAACTCTTTCTGTACCACTGAGTCCGTCAATTACCATTTCAACACTTCCTAAAATAATTACACAGAATCCCCAGAAAACAAAAGCATGAAACAGACCTATTACGGGTCGCCGGAATATTTTCGTCTGCCCAAAAGCAACTTTAAGCATGACCTTTATCCTCTTTCTAAAGTCTTTTACAGGGAATGCTGGCCTTGTAAACCTGAAAAAACTGACAATTCTGCTTATTGTTAAGGTAAATGCTCCTATTGTCATCAGGAAAATTAATGCAAATATTATTTGTTTTGTCATTTTCTGAACATCTAGCCAGTATCCAAAATTACAGATCTTTAATTCTTTAATGAAAAGCCCTATGTTGTTTATGGTTTATTTTTTTATTTCCTTAATTCTTTTACCGCTTCAACAAGTTTTGGCAGAACCTTCATTGCATCGCCAACTATTCCGTACTGTGCTGCCACAAAAATCGGAGCATCCTTATCACTGTTAATAGCCACAATATACTTTGATGAACTGATTCCCGCCATATGCTGAGTTGCACCTGAAATACCAACAGCAATATAGAGGTTCGGGGCAATGATCTTACCGGTTTGTCCCGTATGCTCTTCGTGAGGTCTCCAGCCTTCATCCGACACAGGTCGGGAACAAGCTGTTGCAGCACCAAGAAGATTTGCCAGTTCAACCAGTGGGGGCCAGTTATCGGGCGACTTCATACCTCTGCCACCCGATACAACAATATCTGCATCTGTTAACAGGATCTTTCCTGATTGTTTCTGAATATCCTTTACAACAGTTTTTAATAATGACCCATCAACAGTCGGGTTCAATTTCTCAATTGTCGGATTACCCTGAGTTTCAATCAGATCAAATGAGTTCTGAGCCAGAGTGAGTATCTTAATATCTGATTTGATAACCAGATGAGCAAATGCATTGCCTGAATAAGCTCTTTTGTAAACAGTGAAAGGATTCAGACTTAAAGGAAGTCTGCTTACACCTGAACCGATACCGGCTTTAAGCCTTACAGATAGTCTCGGTGCAATTGCCTTTCCTGTATTATTATTTGAAATTATTATAACAGATGCATTTTCTTTTCCTGAAATCTCTGAGAGAACGCTTGTATACATCTGGTTATCAAGAACCGTAAGTTGTTCATTATAAATGCTAATTAACCTATTCGCTCCATAATTACCAAGTTTCATCAATTCACCATCATCGACCCGTCCTATTGATACAGCTGATACAGTTGTGTTAAGCATTTTAGCAACACCGGTTGCATAAGATACCAGTTCAAATGAAAGTTTCTTGAATTTTCCATCCCAGTTTTCGGTATATACTAATACTGACATATTGTTTTGATTTAATGTTTTTACTAATTCTCAGATTATTTTTGCCTCATTCTGCAAAAGATCAAGAAGTTGTGCCGGATTATCAGCATCAATAAATTTACAAGCCGCCCTCGGTGCAGGTTTCTCAAATTCCACAACCTGAGTCAGGGATTCTATGGAAATCGGTTCAACCAGTTTTACAGGTTTTGACCTCGCCATCATAATACCACGCATAGCTGCTATCCGAGGCTCTTTGGCAATTCCCTTCTGGACAATTGCAACGAAAGGTACCGGTACAGTTACTATCTCCTTTCCCCCATCTATTTCACGGACCATAACCGGTTGTCCATTCTCAATTTTTATAGCTGAAACAGCTGAAACTGAAGAAATTCCAAGGAATTCAGAGATCATTCCTCCTACTATTGATCCATTATAATCGCTCGATTCTATACCACACATGATAACATCAAACTGTTCTTTTTTTACCACTTCTGCAATCTGTGCTGCAACAAACCAGGCATCAGTTGATACTGCATTTACACGGATTGCATCATCAGCTCCGATGGCAAGAGCTTTACGGATTGTCGGTTCTGAAGTAGCCGGACCTACATGAATAACAGTAACAGATTTTATTCCGCTTGTGGCGTCATCCTTAAGTTCAAGAGCACGGGTAAGAGACAATTCGTCCCATGGGTTAATAACCCACTGAATACCGGTAGTGTCAATTGAAGTATTTCCTTCGGCAAATTTTATTTTTGTCGTAGTATCGGGAACATTACTGATACAAACCAGAATTTTCATCTAAACTTGAATTTTAGTTAATTAACTTGTTATAAATTGTTTAATTGAATCAACTTAGCGTTTTTCAACCTTTGAGGCGGCAAATATAATAATTTATGAATCACAATCAAATCGCATAAATATCATTCTTTAGCTATATTCGAAAGAAAGCATCGAACTAACTTGCTATATTACTTATCATTGGGTAACTCTAACAAATAGCAAATTAATTACAGTCGAAAAACAGGATCATGTGATAAAAATGTTTCACGCGGAGGGACAATAATTTAAATTACTTTCTAAACGATTGTTATCATCCTGAGTCAACAGGTGCAACCAAAAAATGTCAGATTTATCTCCGATAATATCAATTTAAGATATAAATTCGCAACGCCGGAATAAACCCGGAAAATTGATACTCTGGAATTTGAACAAACAGGTAAAAACATACGTAGCAGTGTTGCTGGCCATGATCTTCTGGTCCTTTTCGTTTATCTGGTTCAAGGTTGCAAACAAAACATTCCACCCAATAACAATAGTCTTTATAAGGCTCCTGTTTTCTGTAATTCTAATGACAAGTTTTCTGATTGTTACAAGGAGTTATATGAAGATAAAAAAAACTGACCGGAAGCTATTCCTCACATTAGCATTATTTGAACCATTCTTTTATTTTCTGGGGGAGAGTTTCGGACTTACTTATGTTTCGGCAACTGTTTGTTCAGTGTTGATTTCAACAATACCTGTCTTTGCGACTCTTGGCGCCTGGCTGATCTTTAAAGAGAGACTAAAAGTGATAAATTATGCCGGAATTGTTATTTCATTTATTGGAGTCATTATATTTGTTTTAAATAGTGACGGAAGTATCTCATTCAATATTAAAGGATTGGGACTACTTACACTTGCAGTTCTATCAGCTGTTGGTTACAGTCTTACTCTCAGCCGCCTTGTCGGAACATATACACCTGTATACATTGTGAATGTTCAGAATTTAATCGGGGCAATTCTCTTTCTTCCGCTCTTTCTGATTTTCGATTTTAAACATTTTATCTCTACTCCTTTCACTTTTAATATGTTCAAACCAATAATTGAGCTTTCTATTTTTGCGTCCTGCGGCGCTTTCATTCTTTTTGCTTACTCTGTAAGAAATATGGGAATTACCAGGGCAAATGTTTTTTCAAATATCATCCCTGTATTTACAGCTCTATTCTCTTTTATTCTCATAGGCGAAAAACTGACTTTTCAGAATGTCCTGGGGATGGCCATTGTTATTGCCGGTCTTTTTATGTCGCAGATGAATGGGCACAACAAGAATATTGACGAAGCTCTTGCGCTTACAGGGAAAACTGCCTGATCTATTTCTGATAGATATATCATGTTCATTGATACTAATTTACACAAGCATAACGTTTAGATAAATCGTGCTATATTTAGGATGTAACTATAACAATGAAAAAAAGGGTCCTGAATTTTATCTTTTTCATCACAATTGCGTTACCATCTTTTTCTCAAACAGGAGGTGATAACGTCTATGAATTTTTGAATCTTACACATTCGGGACTTGTATCTTCACTTGGAGGTACAAATGTTTCATTGCAGGGGAACAATCTCAACCTTGCTTATCATAATCCGGCTCTTCTCAATTCAGGCATGGATAAAAGTCTGGCATTGAACTATGTCAATTATTTTGCCGGGATAAATTACGGACTGGCCATGTATTCAAGATCATTTCCCGGAACAGGAAATTTTGCAGCAGGTTTAACCTACCTCAACTATGGCTCTTTTACAGAGACTGATGCTTCCGGAATAATAACAGGAAATTTCAATGCCGCCGAATACGCACTTTCTTTAATATACTCCCGTGAAATTGATTCACTTATTTCAATAGGTGTGAACTTTAAACCAGTTTTATCCCAACTCGAAAAATATACTTCATTCGGATTCGCTTTTGACATAGGTGCCTCGTGGCATAACATGTCCAATCATTTTTCAGCAGGATTAGTAATTAAAAATGCAGGTTATCAGATTACTACATATACAAGCGAAACCCGTGAGAGACTTCCTTTCGAGATTCAGGCCGGCATTTCTCAAAGGCTTGCACATGCCCCATTCCGATTCTCCTTAACCCTGCGACATCTTGAAAAATTTGATCTTACTTATCAATATAATAAAAATATTCCAGCAGGAGATAAGAAGGTGTCATCAGGCTTCCTGGAGAATTCATTAAGGCATGCTATTCTGGGGGTTGAACTTATCCCTCATAAAAACTTCTACATCAGCGCAGGATATAACTATCAGAGAAGAAGAGAACTTGAGATCGAATCGAAAGTCTCAACTGTAGGATTTTCGTGGGGTTTCGGCATAAATACCACTTTCCTGAATATTGAATTTGGAAGAGCAACGTATCATCTTGCCGGATCTTCAAACAGTGTATCATTAATTTTGAGACCTGATCTTATTTATAAAAAGCACCTGAATTGACAGATGCGTAAAGCTCAGAGCAAAGAGACTTTTTAGACTTGTCTTATAAAAGTTTATTTATCACCTTTGTAAAGTTTTTTGCACAGAGCACAGAGCATAGGGCTAACGGAACTCTCTGGGCCCTGAGCCCTGAGCCCTCGAGTGTTCGAAACGTTCC
>Ga0302206_1000502_pt1 | contig 15217 bp, 13 predicted proteins | sample II_Fen_E2_1_FD_194581 | JGI IMG/M metagenome (GOLD analysis project Ga0302206, IMG submission 194581) | Peat permafrost microbial communities from Stordalen Mire near Abisko, Sweden - II_Fen_E2_1 | ecosystem: Environmental > Terrestrial > Soil > Wetlands > Permafrost | place: Sweden: Abisko...
GACTTAATCCCTGATAATTGGATTAAAATATGAATGAAATTTTGATAAAATGAGAATTTAAATATGAGAGTAGGAATATTAGGGGCAGGGATAACCGGTTTAAGCATTGGAAGACTTTTGAATAAATATTTTGAGGTTGAAGTATTAGAAAAAGAATCTCATTGTGGTGGAATTGCCAGGACAAAAGATGTTTTTGGTCATGCTTATCATGTCGTTGGGGGTCATTGTTTTAATTCGAAATATCCTGAAGTTATGGATTTTGTTTTTAATGAAATACTTCCAAAGGATAAATGGCACAAAATTAAAAGAAACTCTGTTATACGATTTAAAGATCACGAAATTAATTACCCCATAGAGTTCTCTGTAAGACAAATATATGAATTCGATAAAGATCTGGCTATAAAAATAATAACAGATTTTATTAGTAGTAATGATGATCTTATTTATTCAAATTTAGAAGAATGGTTTAGAAAAAAATTTGGGAATACATTAGCTGAAGAGTATTTTATTCCTTATAATACTAAAATATGGAATAATGAACCAAAGAATATGAGTCCAACATGGGTAGAGGACAAATTACCAATACCTGACAAATTTTCATTTTTTGAAAGCTTGATTGATAGTGCAAAAGATAAAATGGCGCATGCAGAATTTTATTATCCTGACAGTAATAATCAAAACACCTTTATTGACTCATTGGCTGATGGATTAGATATACATTATAATACTGAAATTACTGAAATTAATTATGATAATAAAAACAATCTTTGGATAGTAAACAATAAACATGATTACGATATTTTGATAAGTACAATTCCATTAAATATACTTCCAACACTGATTCTTAATACCCCGGATGAGATTCTGCAATCAACATCAAAACTTAAATATAATTCTGTTTCTAATGTGATATGGGAATCAAAACCTACTGATAGAACATGGACATATCTTCCGGGAAAACAAACTATTTTTCACAGATATATCCATATTGGAAACTTTTATAAACCAGCCTTGAATTATACGATTACTGAGTCGATAGGTAAAAGAACATTTCAGGAAATGATTGATGATGGTAAAAGTGATTTTTTTTTAGTAAAACCATTGGATTTTAATATTTCGGAACATGCATATGTTGTATTCGATGAGAACTATAGTGAAAGTACTACTAAAATTAAAAAATATTTAGACAAAATCGATCTATATTCAATTGGGAGATTTGGTGAGTGGCAATACTATAATATGGATGTTTGTATCAAAAGTAGCATGGAACTAGCTACAATAATATTGTCAAAGTACTCAAATTGATGTCTATATTATAAATTAGTAATGAAAGAAATGAACATATTAATAGCAAACTGGACTTGGTATCCAAGTGGTGGAGACTGGACTTATATTGATAGTATCTGTAAAATATATGAATCACATGGTCATCACATAATTCCATTTTCAGTGAAGAATGAGAAAAACTTTCCAACACCATATGATAAATATTTTTTAGACAGTGTAGATTACAAGGCATTATACAATAAAATATCATTAAAATCTGGAATAAGAACAGCTATAAATTCCATTTATTCAATTGAAGCGAAGGAAAAATTAAAGTTATTGTTAAGTGAAAATAAAGTAGATATTGTACAATTAAATACCATAACCAATTATCATACTCCAAGCATCTTACCAATCCTTAAAAATGCTAAAATTCCAATAGTTTGGAGGATATTGGATTATAGATTAATATGTCCAAATACTACATTATTTGTAAATGGAGAAGTCTGTGAAGCCTGCTTCAAACATAAATATTATAACTGTATTTTGAAGAAATGTAAAAAGAATTCACTGCTGGCAAGTACACTTTTAGCACTAGAAAATTATGCATATTACCTTATGCCATTTTACAAAAATGTAGATATGTTCCTTTTTCAAAGCGAATTTACACGAGATATGTTTGTAAAATTTGGATACAACATAAGTAAAACTCATATTATCGAAAATCCGTATGATTGTTCAGAAGTTGAACCAAAATATGAAGGTAAAGATTATATCTTATATTTTGGGCGCATTGAAAAGGAAAAAGGAATTTATACCCTTTTGGATGCACTGAAACTATTACCTGACGTAACATTAAAAATAGTGGGAAATGGTACAGAATATGAGAACTGTATAAATTATAAAACCAAAGAATCCATCAATAATGTGAGTTTCCTTGGTCCAAAATGGAATAAAGAACTTGAGCCCATAATAAAAGATTGTGAATTTGTTATTGTTCCTTCTGAGTGGAATGAACCAAGTCCTTATGTTGCTCTTCAATCGTTTTCTTATGGTAAACCTGTTCTGGCAGCTAATATGGGTGGCTTAAATGATTTGATTATTGAAAATGAAAACGGCTTACTTTTTAAAGCAGGTGATACTGTAGATTTATCTGATAAAATCAGAAATCTTTTAAGTGACAAAAGTTTAATTACATCAATGGGTATTAAAGCAAGAACTATTCTGGAGAATAAATACAGTCCGGAAAGATATTACCGTGAAACTATGGATGTCTTTGCAAATCTTATTAATTCAAGATCATAATTATGAATGTACTTGTAATCGGTGGAAACGGTTTTATTGGCTCACATCTTATTGATCATTTATTAGCTAAAGGTCATAATGTGCGGGTATTTGATATTTCTTATGAACGATACAGGAAGCCTTTATCTAACGTTGATTACAGAATATCAACATTAGAGAATATCCCTGATTTATATGAAGCTTTATTAGGAATAGATATTATTTTTCATCTGGCAAGTGCATCTGTGCCTAGTACATCCAATATTGATCCTATAACAGATATAAATAAAAATTTGATTTCAACCCTGAATATTTTAAATTTGTCGGCTAAGCTTGGCATTAACCGGATTATTTACTTTTCATCCGGTGGTGCGGTTTATGGAAACCCCTTGACAAAATTAATTCGAGAAGATCACCCGTTAAGCCCTATTTCATCTTATGGGATTGTTAAAGCTTCAGTCGAAATGTATTTGTCCTTATATCAACGGTTGTACGGATTTAAACCGCTTATATTAAGGCCGTCAAACCCTTATGGCCCTCGACAGGGCCATTTTATTGCACAAGGAGTAATTTCAACGTTTCTACGTAAAGTACAAAATAATGAAAGTCTTACCGTTTTTGGAGATGGGAATTCAACAAAAGATTATATATATATAAAAGACCTAATCGATTTAAGCTATGAATTAAGTTTCAACAATGAGGTAGGTATTTTTAATTTAGGTAGTGGAATTGGTACTTCTATTAATCAAATCATTGCAGAAATAAAAACTGTAACAAATAATGAAGTTCATGTAAATAATTCAGAAAAACAAATTTATGATGTTGATCATTTTGTGTTAGATATTTCCAAAACAAATAAATTAATTGAAACTCGTCAATTAACAACTTTGAAAACAGGAATTTCAAAAACATGGGAATGGTTAAATTCAATAGAGTAATTTATTTAAAATAAGGTCTATAAAAATCAAATTTATTTGACAATCAGAATTATAAAATCAATAATAAAAAGATAGAATTTCTTATGAAGAAGAAAATTTACATTGCAGGTTGTGGTGGTATGCTGGGAGAAGCATTTTATGCTCAGTTTAAAGATGAATATGAATTAATGTGCACAGATAAGGATGTTAACGATACGTGGTTGAGTTTTTTGGATTTTCGTGATCTTGATGCTTACCATAACGATGTTAAGGCTTTTGCTCCCGATTATTTGTTTCATTTGGGAGCATATACTGATTTGGAATTTTGTGAACAAAATGCGGATGAAACCTATCGAACCAATACAATGTCGGTTGAAAATGCAGTATATATTGCCAATGAATTAGATATACCTTTATTGTATATTTGTACTGCCGGAATTTTCGATGGGAAAAAGGAATTGTATGATGATTGGGATTTACCAAATCCTCTTGGAGTTTATGCCCGTTCTAAATATATGGGAGAACGTTTTGTTTCAGAAAATGCAAAACGATTTCTGATTTGTCGTGCAGGTTGGATGATGGGTGCAGGACCAGATAAAGACAAAAAGTTTATTCAAAAACTCATGAAACAACTTAAAGATGGCAAACAAGAATTATTCATTGTAAACGATAAAGACGGTACGCCAACTTATACGCATGATTTTGCTAAGAATGTAAAATATTTAATTCAAAAAGAATATTGGGGACTTTATAATATGGTTTGTGGTGGACAAACAAGTCGTTTGGAAGTAACAGAGGAACTGCTTAATATTTTGGGACTAAAGGATAAAATCAAAATAAATGTAGTAACCAGTGAATATTTTAAAGATATTTATTTTGCCGAACGCCCACCAAACGAAAGGCTTGATAATAGAAAATTAAACATCCGTGGAGCAAATTTAATGCAGGATTGGAGAATTGCTCTAAGAGAATATATAGACGCATATTATAAAGACTATTTGAAGAAATAATGAAGAAGGTTGCAATTATTGGTTCGCACGGACTTTATGCCAATTATGGAGGTTGGGATCAACTTGTGAAAAATTTGGCTGAAAGAAAATCAGATGATTTTGAATATGTAATTTTTAATGCGGCAGAATCTCCAAAAGATATTATTCCACCTAAGGGAGTTACCGTTAAACGTATCGAATTGAAAGCTTCCGGATTTCAAGGGCTATTCTTTGATTTCTGGTCTATTTTGATTTGCTTTAGGAAAGTTGATACGATGCTTTTATTAGGTGTACAAGGAATGCCAATTTTACCTTTTCTCCGGCTTTTAAAAAAGTTAAATATTGTTTCAAATGTAGGTGGCATAGAATGGGAAAGACCAAAATTTGGTTTTTTCTCAAAACTGTATTTAAAATTTTGTTTCAATTTAAGCTTCAAGTATTCAAAATACGTAATACTCGATAATCAACATTATACTAAATTTTTACCTAAACAGAAGAAAGCTGAAGTGATGATTTTACCTTACGGGGGAGAAATTGACAATAGTTTAGAGCTAACCGTAGATTTAGAAAAGAAATATCCATTTATTAACCAAAAATATTTTTTATCTATAAGTCGATCATTAAAGGATAATATGATAGCTGAATTGTGTGAAAGCTTTTCAGAATCGGAATATCAATTAGTTTTAATTTCAAATTTTTCAAAGTCACCTTATGGTAACAATGTATGGACGAAATATTCTGATAAACCCAATATAATACTGATAGATGGGTTATACGATAAAGCTGAATTAGACTTTGTTCGTCGAAAATGTAAGGGATATATTCATACTCATACACTGTGTGGTACTGCACCGTCATTAGTCGAAATGATAATTGCTCAACGACCAATAATTTCGATGGACAATCCCCAAAATAGATTTACTTTACAAAATCAAGGCTTTTTCTATTCAGATTTTTCTGAAATTCAAAAAATGCTCAAAGAAAAATCAGATTTGTTAGAATTTGTTCCTTTGTTAGAATTATGTAATAAATATGATTGGAATAGTATTATAAAAGAATACGAAAATTTATTTTAAATACATGAATAATTTTTAGAAATTGAAAAGAAATTACTGAATATGGGAAAAACAACTTGTCATTATTTAACAACATGATACAGTCTCGAGAGTTATTAGCTATTATATCGATATGTTTTATGTCGTTTACTAATGTTTTAAATGGACAATCTAATTCAGTGAAGTCTTTAATTAGTAAAAATATTAACTCAGACACTAGCAACATAGATTTAGTGAAAATATGCAAGTGGAAAAATGATGCTTCTACATGTGTTAACTTTTCATTTGATGACAATAATCTATCTTCCCTAAAAATATCACAAATATTTGATTCCTATGGGTATAAATGTACCTTTTTTGTAATTTCTTCGTATATGTATGTTGATAGTCTTAAAGACATATGTTCCAGAGGAAATGAAATAGGAAATCATACGTATTCGCATTTAGATTTGTCCCAACTTGACAGTTCACAAGTTAGTTTTCAAGTTCGTAAAGGAAAAGAGTTAATTGAAAATACTTTGGGTATTAAATGCGTTAGCTTTGCAGAACCTGGTCATAGTAAGACTCAGTTAAGCATTGCTATTGAACAACAGTATGAATTATTTGATAGAGATTATTCTGAATATTCTAGTCCTGTATATAGTTCTTTAATATCTACATCCAAAATTAGTGGGATAACAAATTATATAAAAACTGGTATTAAAAATGGTAACAGGCTGCTTTTGGATGGACATGGTATTGATGGAGATGGATATAGTCCTATAACAAAAGAATTTTTAGTTCAAACCTTAGATTCTCTTAAAAAATACTCAAATGTAAATAATATATGGGTGACCTCATTAAAAGAAGGTGCTCAGTACGAAAACCTTTATCATGAGATTAAACTAAAGAAATCATTTCAAAATGACACTTTAACTCTTTCATTTGAAAATTATAATAAGGAAAAATACAAAGACTTAGACTCTTCGTTAATTAGTGTTGAAATTCCGTTTGAATATTGCAATGATATATCATGTTTAACTAAATTTGTTGATGTAAAGAAACTTCATGATAAATTTATAATTACCACAAACATTAAGAATGATACTAGTTTGGTTGTTTTGTTAAAAAAAACAGAAGACCAAAATGTGTTAATTGCAAATGTAATAGCAGATTCTTTAATAATTTATCCAAATCCAACGAGAGATTTCTTAAACTTAAAAAGCGATGATGATATTTCATTGATTGAAATTTACAACCCGGAAGGAAAACTAATACTGAGAAGAATAACTAATGTTCAAAAAATAGATATATTGAATCTTCCATCAGGTTTGTATTTTATAAAAATTGAAACGGGCTATAAAAATAATAAAATCGTTCATAGAAATAGATTTATAAAAATATAGTTTTAATTGTTATCAATATTATAAAATATAATTACATTTACAGACGTAAAAATCTCAAGAAATATCATATTTGTTAATGAATTTAAAACCTGAGCAAAAAATCTTTAATTTGTACTATTAATTTAATGAACATCAATAAAATAAAAGTAATATGTGCGTTTTTATGTTTGATTGTTGTTGGACATGCAACAACAATTACTGTTAATGTTCCTGGATCTCTAACTAATTTACTTTCCATAAGTGATAAAGTAAGTATTACAAATCTTACAATATTAGGAAACATTGATGCCAGAGATATAAAATGTTTGCGCGATGAGTTCACAAAACTCATAGTTTTAGATATTAGTTCAATAACAATACAACCTTATACAGGTGTAGGTGGAACTACTTCCGATCTGATTTATCCGGCAAATCAAATACCCGATTATTCATTCAATAATTCAGGAAACGGAAAAACCTCCCTTATAAGCATTACTTTACCCGATTCCATTACAACAATTGGTAATTACGCTTTTTCAAATTGTTCCGGACTTACCAAAATAATAATTCCTAAGCAAGTAACTTTAATCGGAATACATGCATTTTCAGATTGTTTAGGATTGACAGGTAATATATTCATTCCAAAATCTGTTACAACTTTAAAAACTTTTGCTTTTTATTCTTGTCCAGAGATAAATGGATTTGTAGTCGAAGACGGCAATAATTATTACTCTTCTACTGATGGTGTTTTGTTTAATAAAAATCAAACTCTCTTGATTCAATGCCCAATGAATAAAGTTGGAGTTTATTCTATTCCTACTTCCGTAATTTCTATTGGAACTCATGCGTTTTACAATTGCAGTAAATTGACGGGTAGTTTAGATATTCCCAACAATGTATTTTCGATTAAAGATGAAGCGTTTTATGGATGCATAGGACTCACAGGCCTAACAATTCCTAATTCTGTGAAAATAATAGAGGATCAGGCATTTGAATTTTGCAAAGGTCTTAAAGGGAGCTTAGTTATTCCTAATTCAGTAACTTATATTGGAGAATTTGCATTTTTGGGATGTAGTGGATTTACTGGAGATTTAATTATTTCGAACTCAGTTAAATTTATTCGAGATTATACTTTTTCAGAATGTTCGGGTTTTTCAAGTGTAGCCATTCCTAATTCGGTTAACCTAATTGGAGATGGTGCTTTTAGTTATTGTAGTGGAATTACAAGTCTTTCAATTCCCAATTCTGTTAACGCAATTGGAGATGGTGCTTTTGGATATTGTAGCAAGCTAATGAGTATAATAATCCCTAATTCTATTACTTTAATAGGAAATTTTACTTTTCGGGAATGCAGTCAACTTAATAATGTAGTTATTCCAAGTTCAGTAACTGCAATTGGTAATTCAGCATTTGAAGTTTGTAAAGCTATTACTAATATTATAATACCAAATTCAGTTACTTCTATTGGTATCAGTGCTTTTTCAGATTGCAAAGGTCTCGAAAATTTGACACTTCCAAACTCTGTTGCTACTATTGGAAGAAGTGCTTTCTGGGGTTGTAGTGATTTGATTTCAATTACTTCCTATGCTGGTAAGCCGATTGATTTAACTCTAAGTTCTGGAACCTTTTCAGGTGTTGATAAATCTAATTGTACCTTGTATGTAATAGCTAATTCGAAAACAACGTATCAATCTGTAGAACAATGGAAGGATTTTAAAAATATTATTGAAATTGTGACTCCACAATAAATAGACTTTCTTAGAAATATTGTATTTAGAATAAGTTGATAAGGTTTATCGAATTACTTATATTTTAGCTCGTAATTTGTATTAAATATAAATTCATTTTCAGATGAAACATTCAATTAAACTATTTTTAGTAATAATATTCATCTGTTTTTCAAGTGATATTCTTTTATGTCAAGTTGAATTAAATAGCTTGAAAATAACAACAGAAAATAACTCCACATCGAATAGTTTGGATCTTATTAAAATATGTAGATGGAAAGGCGATGCAACAACGTGTATAAATTTCTCGTTCGATGACAATAATATATCTTCCTCAAAAATATCTCAAATATTTGATCGTTATGGATTTAAAGCAACATTCTTTGTAATATCATCATACATGTGTGTGGATAGCTTAAAAGATATTCTTGTTAGAGGACATGAAATAGGCAACCATACATATTCTCATTTAGATTTATCTAAAGCTGACACTTTTCAAATTGATTTTCAGATTCGTAAAGGAAAAGAGATGGTTGAAAATACTCTTGGATTTAAATGCGTTAGTTTTGCTTCACCTGGTCACAATAAAAATAAGTTGAGCAGAATAAGTCAACAAAAATATCATTTGTTTGATCGGGATTATTCCGATTATTCTGTTCATCAATATAAACCTTTAATATCGAATTCAAAAATTGAAGGAATAATATCCTATATAAATGCTGGAATTGATAATGGAGATGTATTACTTTTAGTGGGTCATGGTATTGACGGAGACGGTTATAGTCCAATTACATCAAATCTTTTAATTCAAATACTTGATTTTGTAAAAGAAAATACTAAATCAAATGATTTATGGGTCACAACATTAAAAGAAGGTCTTCAATATGAAAATCTTTACCATGAATTAACTTTAATAAAAGAATTAAATGGCGATACAGTTAAATTAAATTTTATAAATTATAATAAGGAAAAATATAAAGACTTAGAATCATCCCTGATCAGTATAGAAATACCTTATTTTCTTTCGAATGAATTAACTACAATTTGCGAATCAGTAGTAGTAAAAAAAATGACAGATAAATTTGTTCTGACTATGGATTTAAAAAAAGATTCAAGTTTTGTCTTTCTTTTAAAAGGATTTGAATCTAATAATGAGAGTATTAATAAACTTATTAACGAGTCAATTTTTGTTTATCCAAATCCTGTAAAAAATATTTTGAATTTAAGATGTGTAGGTGAAATCTTATTAGTTGAGGTTTTTGACTTGACTGGAAGGCTTCGTTTAAAAAAGACATCAAAAATATCCCGTATTGATGTTTCAAAATTAGAAAGTGGCAATTATTTGATAAAAATGAAAACTATCAATAATAATTTTATTAATGAATATAAAGCTAAATTTTTTAAAATAAAATGAACATTCTTATAACAGGCATTCACGGTTTTGTAGGCAATAATTTAGTTGATTCACTTAAAGATAATCACATCATTTACGGATTAGATATTATATATTCTAAGAAAGAAGGAGTATTTCAAACCTTTGGTTGGAATGAAATAGATATACTTCCTAATATCGATGTCATTATACATTTAGCAGGCAAAGCCCACGATACGAAAAACCAATCAAATTCTCAGGATTATTTTGATATTAATACGAAGTTAACAAAGAAAATATACGATTGGTTCTTAAAATCAAATGCAAAGAAATTTATATTTTTCAGTTCGGTAAAAGCAGTAGCAGATGCCGTGGAAGGTAAAATACTTACAGAGGATGTAATTCCTAATCCAAAAGGTCCATATGGTGAAAGTAAAATTGCTGCTGAAAACTACATAATCAGTCATCAGTCATCAGTCAACAGTCAACATAAAAAAACATATATTCTTCGTCCTTGTATGATTCATGGTCCGGGAAATAAAGGGAATTTGAATCTACTATATAATTTTGTGAAAAAAGGGATTCCATATCCACTTGTTGCATTTGAAAATAAACGTACTTTCACATCAATAGATAATCTTAGTTTTGTAATAGAACAACTGATTGAAAAAGATATTCCTTCAGGAATTTACAATGTTGGAGATGATGAAAGTTTTTCAACTAATGAACTTATTGCATTAATTGCAAATACATTAGGCAAACCAAACAGGATTTGGAATGTGAATAAAAAATTAATTCTATTAGCTGCAAAAGTAGGTAGTATTCTTCATTCACCCCTGAATGCCGAACGTTTGCAGAAACTAACTGAAAATTACGTAGTTTCCAATACAAAATTAAAAAAGTCATTGTGGATTCAAAAAATGCCGGTAAGTGCAAAGGAAGGATTTATAAAAACCATTCAAAGTTTTAATGATAAATGATGTATATTTTACTCTTTTTAGCTCTTTTTGCTGCAGAATTAGCCTACTTTAAAATTGCTAATCACTTTAATATCATTGATAAACCCAATGAACGCAGTTCGCATACACGAATCACATTGCGTGGAGGTGGTGTCATTTTTTATTTTGGAATTCTGATATACTTTATCTTAGAAGGCTTCCAATATCCCTGGTTTTTCACTGGGTTGACTTTAATAAGCATTATAAGTTTCGCTGATGATATTAAGCCACAATCGCATAAGCTACGTTTGATTGTTCATTTTCTGGCTATGATTTTGATGTTCTATCAATGGAATTTGTTTGAACTTCCCTGGTATTTTACTTTGATTGCATTAATTCTTTGTACGGGAATTTTGAATGCGTATAATTTTATGGATGGAATCAATGGAATAACAGGTGGTTATAGTTTAGTTGTAGTCGGAGCTTTTTGGTATATTAATAATTACAAAATTTCTTTCGTTGATAATAATCTGATTTATACGATAATAATATCACTATTAGTTTTTAATTTCTTCAATTTCAGAAAAAAAGCCAAATGTTTTGCTGGTGATGTGGGAGCCATTTCTATAGCATTTATTATAGTTTTTCTTTTAGGTAAATTAGTAATAAAAACAGGCGATTTCAGCTATATTATTTTACTGGTTGTTTATGGAGTTGATACTGTTTTGACAATAATTCACAGGTTAATCCTAAAGGAAAATATTTTTGAAGCACATCGGAAACATGCCTTTCAGTTAATGGCTAACGAACTTAAGATACCCCAATTAGTGGTTTCGTTTCTTTATGGAATGCTTCAATTTGTCATCTTTTTTATGTATCTTGCATTTGATTCTTCATTTTGGTTTCTTTTAGTTTCTATTCTTGTTTTATGTGTTTGCTATATTTTATTTAAAAGGAAGTACTTTAAACTTCATACATAATTATTCTGTTTCAAAATTCTTTGAATTAAAATTAAGATGTTTCAATACAGACTATTAAGCAAAATAATTTCGTTGTTAATTATTCTTTCTTTTTCTTTTATTGTTCAGGCACAGAATGATACAATCAATTATGATGTTTCAGTCTCCGGCTTGACTTCGACCGGTGCAGCATCTCCATTCTGGCTTCATAGTCGGCAATATGGGTTGAATTCAACTACTCCACAAAGTGCTGATATCTTGGTTGGATTTGAAAAGAAGATGGTGAAAGAAAAAAAACTTTTCGATTATGGGTTTAAAGCTGATTTACTTCTACAATTTGATAATTCACATACGAATATTTACTTTCATGAAATCTATGGCAAGGCGAGATTACTTGTTTTTGATTTAATAGTTGGGTCGCGTGAAGAACATTTTGGAAACCAGGATTCTACCTTGTCATGCGGTGGATTTCTTTTTTCGATGAATGCCAGACCAATGCCAAAAATAACAATCGGTATTGAGCATTTTACACCCGTACCATTTACATATGGATATGTTGAAATAAAAGGTGCTTTATCTCATGGTTGGTTTACCGATAATGCTTATGCAACGGGCGAATTGCTACATCATAAATATGCTTATTTAAAGTTGGGTGGTAAATTGCCAGTGCATATTCAATATGGGCTTGACCATGTTGCCCAATGGGGAGGAACAATTCCATTGCCAAATTTTGGTAAACAGCCAACATCATTTCAAGATTATATACGGATTTTCTTAGGTAGTTCAGGAGGAACAAATGCAAATGTGGATGAACAAATTAATGCACTTGGAAATCACATAATTTCTCAGAGTTTACGCTTGGATGTGGATATTTTGGATTTTAATATTGGTGGATATTGGCAAAATATTTCCGAAGATGGACCAATCAGGATTATTGGAAAAACTATGAATACACCTGATGGACTTTGGGGGATTTCTGTTCGAAATAGAAATTTTAAATTTATCAAAGGCATTGTATATGAATATCTTAATACTACCGATCAATCCGGACCGTATCACGATAAAGATGGAATTGTATATGGTGGTAATGACAGTTATTTTTCAAATTATGCTTATAGATCTGGTTGGAGTTACTTCTCAAGTACCATTGGAACTCCTTTTATATTTCCACAGGTTTTAAATAAAGATGGTGACTGGTACTCCATAAACAATCGTGTTATTGTTCATCATGTTGGAATAGAAGGAGACATTAAAAACTTTCAATATAGATTTTTGAGTTCGTTTAGTAAAAATTATGGAACGTATAATCTACCTTATCCAGAAATGATTCCAAATACTTCGATGTTGTTGGAAGTCACCAAGCAATTTCCGGCATTATCAAATGTGGAAATTGGCTGTAAGATTGGTGCTGACTTTGGAAAACTATACGGAAATTCGGTTGGTTTGCAAATATCAATAAAGAAAACAGGTAACTTATTTAAATTTTAGCTTTCTCTCATATTACTTTCTCTCAATCTCTCTCAAACTTTCCATCTTTTTCTTAGCAAGAAAACCATAAATATCTTCCATGTGTTCAATAACTTTTTGACTGCCGAATTCGTAGACTTTGGTAATTAAACCATTCAGAAAATCACGGTCGTGCGAAACGACAATAAGAGTTCCATCGAAATCAACCAAAGCTTGTTTCAGAATATCTTTTGTTTTCATATCCAGATGATTGGTAGGTTCATCGAGGATAAGTAGGTTTACGGGTTCGAGCAACAATTTAATCATGGAAAGTCGTTGACGTTCACCTCCGGAAAGTACTTTTACCTTTTTTGTAGAACTTTCACCTCCAAACATAAACGCTCCGAGTAAATCACGGATTTTATTTCGAATGTCACCAACTGCAACATCATCAATAGTTTGAAAGACAGTAAGGTTTTCATCCAATAAGGAAGCCTGATTTTGAGCAAAGTAACCGATTTTTACATTGTGCCCAAGTGTCAGTTTGCCTTCATGCTCAATTTCTTTCATGATACATTTTACAAGTGTCGATTTGCCTTCGCCGTTTTTACCAACGAAAGCAATTTTTTCGCCCCGTTCAATCATAAAATTGGCATTGGCAAAAACGCGTTTGTTTCCGTAAGTTTTTCCAACACTTTCGGCAGTAACCGGATAATTGCCCGAGCGGGGTGACGGTGGAAATTTCAACCGCAAGGCCGATGAATCTTCTTCGTCTACTTCCAGTATCTGAAGTTTATCGAGCATTTTTACTCTTGATTGAACCTGAAGTGTTTTGGAATAAGTTCCTTTGAAACGTTCAATAAACTCCATGTTTTCGGCAATCATTTTTTGTTGCTCTTCAAACTGTTTCTGTTGCTGTTCACGTCGTTCTTTGCGCAATTCAAGGTAATGGGAGTATTTAGCTTTATAATCGTAAATACGGCCCATGGTAACCTCTATAGTGCGTGTTGTTATATTGTCAACAAAAGCACGGTCGTGCGAAATAACAACAACTGCCTTTGCTGAGTTTATGAGAAAATCTTCGAACCATTGAATGGATTCAATATCGAGATGATTGGTAGGTTCGTCCAGTAAAATAATATCAGGTCTGCGAAGCAGTATTTTTGTAAGCTCAATGCGCATTCGCCAGCCTCCACTAAATTCTGACGTCTTTCTGATAAAATCTTCTCGGGTAAAACCCAAACCTAAAAGATTTTTTTCAATATCCGCATCATAATTTATCTCTTCAATGCTGTAGAACTGTTCGCTTAATGCCGAAACGCGTGGTAAGTTCCTCATTCATCGCTTCAATCTGACTTCCCATTTCATTTATCTCAGAGAAAGCAGTGGAAGCTTCTTCAAAAACAGTACGTGAATCTTCAATCAAAAGGTGTTGTGGCAAATAAGCAACAACCAATTCTTTAGGACATGAGACAGAACCTCTGGACGGTTCGCGTACTCCGGCTAAAATTTTGAGCAGAGTGGATTTTCCGGCACCATTTTTACCCATTAAAGCAATACGGTCTTTTTCATTAATTACAAATGAAATGTCCTGAAAAAGTGTTTGACCGCCAAATTCAACGGAAAGTGCATCGACTGATAACATAGAGATAATTGATAATTTTGAGAATGTGTAATAAAAAAACTTTCCGTCGGTCGGCTCGAAAGTCAAGAGACGGAAAGTATATAGAAATGAATGAATTTTAAATGGCGACTTTTACAACCCGATTCCCTGCTTTAATAATGTAAAGCTGATTTCGCGGAAGATCCGTTATTGTGACAGTATTACCCGTAGGTGTTAAATTCCGTATGTTTTGTCCCAACGTGTTATAAATCAAAATAGAATAATCGAGATTAGGCA
>Ga0302206_1000506_pt1 | contig 15163 bp, 9 predicted proteins | sample II_Fen_E2_1_FD_194581 | JGI IMG/M metagenome (GOLD analysis project Ga0302206, IMG submission 194581) | Peat permafrost microbial communities from Stordalen Mire near Abisko, Sweden - II_Fen_E2_1 | ecosystem: Environmental > Terrestrial > Soil > Wetlands > Permafrost | place: Sweden: Abisko...
CCGCGAATAAAATTATATAAGTTAAGCTAATTTCTTTTAATCACTAACACTTTTCACTATGACTAACTTCTATCTTTTTAACAAGCCTAAAATAACTGTTTTAAGAGGTCATTTGGCATTGATTTTTATTTTTACTGCCCTAATTTCGCAAACATTAAATGGACAGAATACTTTTGTAGGTGGTGCAAAACTTATGGCAAGAGATGAATATGCTAAACTGCCTAAAGCAAGCCTAGATGATATTGCCAGAACCAAAAATGCTAATGCTGAATACTCAGTGTTAACTTCCACATCAAAATTTCTTCTTACGCCTCCTATCGGAAACCAAGGAACACAGAATTCTTGTGTTGGATGGGCTTCAGCAGAAGCATTAGGAATTCTTGCATATCCCAAATATGGCTGTTGGAGTGTTGCACAACGTAGCGCAAATTACGTTTATAATCAGTTAAATGGTGGAAGTTGTTCCACTACTTTGTATTTAATGGATGGAGTAAATCTCGTAACAAATCAAGGATCTTGCTCCAGCAATTTAATGACCTATGATCCGAATAATTGTACTACTCAACCAAATACTACACAAAGACAAGAAGCAGGCTACAATAGATTCACATCATATCTTATTTTGAATAATAATAGCGTTGCGAGTTTCAAATCATCCATTGATAATGGAAATCCAGTTCTGGTCGGTTTTCCTTTAAATACATCTTTTTACGATATGTGGAATAATGGAGGTGTTTGGAGTCAAAATTATGGCGGGTATTCAACTGGTCACGTAACCTGTCTTATTGGATATGATGACAATGCTCAAATGTTTAAAGTAATGAATTCATGGGGCACTACTGGTGGTGATTCAGGTTACTTCTGGATTACCTATAATTTAGTATCAAGTGGTGTTTTGTGGGAAGCTGTTCAGGTTTCGAATATTTCCTCAGGACATGGGATGTATATTTCAGGACCTACACCTAATTTAGTATGCTCTGGGGGAACGACATTCACGCTTAACTCTCCACCAGCAGGATGCACAATTAATTGGGATAAAAGCTCTAATTTAAGTTTAGCAAGCAACAATGGGAATCAAGCTACTTTTACTTCTGGAATTGGTGAAGGAAGTTCCGCATGGGTAAAGGTACTAGTAAGTGGATGTCCATTTGATATCGCAACATATCCAACATGGGCTGGGGTATTTAATACTACAGTTGTAATTGGACAAGCAGCAGTATGCCCAAACTCACTGTATACATATACAGCGCAGGTACCATTTGGACATCAACCAGGATATACGTACTCATGGACTTATCCTTCACGTTGGTTAAACAATGGTCAGAACCAGAATACAATACTTCTTCAAACTCCCATGTACAATATGACTTACGGAACGGTAAGAGTCTCAATTACAAATAACTGTGGAACATCTGGATATTCTGGAATTACAGTCTACCCAAGGACTGGTTGTGGTGGTTATTTTACAATATATCCAAACCCTGCATCCGATATTATAACTTTATCAGTTAATGATCTGGAATCCTCTGCAGATAACACTATAGACAACTTTTCTGTGACTTCTTCCATTTCAAATTATACAATCAGAGTATTTGATAATCAGGGCAAAATTAAGGCATCATTTTTAAGGAGTGGCAAGACTTTTACAATCCCAATAAGTAATCTTAAGGATGGAAATTATACAGTGGAATTAAGTGATGGTAAATATACAGATACTAATCAATTAATAATTAAGCGTTAATAAAAATATAGATATATAGGTAAAATTGCTAACAAGAAGAAAGTAGCTTTATTCTATCTATTGGATATGTAATTTTAGATCTTATTACCTGGGGATCTTTAAGTCATTACACAATAGAAAAACCACAAATGCTAACACGGTCAATATGGGTAAGTTGTTTGTCACACTTTTTGCGGGTTCTCAGCCATCTACCGGGACCAGTAACCAACCCGGCACCCGGACTCGCTCCTCTACACGTAATAATGTTTTCTGTAACTGGACTATTTTCTGACTTCGATACAAATTAGTACTGCGACCACTGCGCTACTGCCTTTTACCAATTTCGTCTACATGGACAAATTTTCAATCACTTATAAAACTTGTACCGCGACCGCGCCAGTACTCTCGAAGTTTTGTACCCAGACGGCAAAAAGTGCGCCATACTTGGCTTGCCACCGGGACAGCTTTTCGGCTAAAGCACCGTGACAAGTGGCCGGATGGCTGCGCCAGGTAACACAACCTCCCCATATTGCCGGGCCGTTAGCACAAATTCGCAGCAAAAAATTTAATTGGGTACACGCCGTAATTTATTAAAATTCAGCCTATATCGTAGCATTTGTATTTCTATCTGGATTTTGCCTTCGCTGTACTACTTTCTAGACAATTTTGTAATAACACGACTAATTTGTTCCCCTTTGACTATTTTCGTACCCGGCCAATTTCAAACTTAAGTGAAGACCAACCTGTGCAACTCAATTTAATATATAATAATTCGGTTTAATCATAGATCAAATCTCTAAACTAGATTTAAGTATGAGAACGATTTTATTAATTTCAAATATACACAGGAATTAAAATAGCTAAATTTAATAGTAACAAATCATTGATTATTCTTATTAAACAATAAATAAAGATTATACTGTTATGAAAGCACTAATTATCTTTAGTATTATACTTTTATTTTCAGGTAGCTTATTAGCTCAAAATGAATCTCCCATAAAGAAAGGGAATTTCTTGCTTGGAGGTTCCATAAGCATTGATAGAAGTAATTATGATAAATCTGATCCTAATGTATTTACAAATGGACCATATCTTCATGTTCAGGCTACGTCCGTGACTTCAAATATTAATCTAAATTACTTGATTTACGATCATGTTTCACTTGGATTAGCTCTTGAAAGTTTAATTTCATCATCAAAAGAAAAATATTTTCTTAATTCAGAATATACTAAATTCATCCGAAATGATTTCTTTATAGGTCCTGTAATAAGATGGTACATACATTCAGGATTCTATTTAAACAGTTCAGCCGAATTTGGTGGGTATCACTATGATTTAAAAGAAAATCCTATAAAATGGAGGAAATTCTTATTCAGCACAGGATTAGGATATACAGCTTGGTTAGGAAAATCAGTGGCAATTGAGCCTGCACTCAGATATTATCATCAATATTCCAAAGCTGTAAAAGTTGCCTCTGGTTTTGAAAAATATAATGGACTCCAATTTTCTTTAGGTATACAAATATTTTTTGATTTAATAAAACAAAATAAAAAACTTTCAGAAAATGAAAAAGTTTAGCATTCTATTTTTCCTGGTCTGGCTATACTTAGTTAACTTACAGGGACAAAACTATCAACCAGCCCTCTCAACTCCATGGGGTAATAATTTTGTGCACTATTATGACTGTGGTGGTCAGGAGACACATGATTACATACAAGATTTTCTTGTGTACAAAATTCAAAATCTCACAAATGGAATGCAGTACGTATTACTTGGTCAATCTCCTTCTGTTTTCGATAATATTGATTATGAAACTATTAATACGGCTTGTTTTGAAAAAGAACCTTATCCTAGCCCGTATATGACTTGGAATTGCTCCTCACCAGGAACTGATACAGTGGTATTAATTATCGGAGGTGCAAACGAGCACCTGGTGGCTGGTTCTTCTGAATGGATACCTTTTACAATTCGCCCGCCTGCCCCATGGAGTGACGCTAGTAGTACAGTTAAGGTAAGTGTTGTCGCGCCTTATTATATTTCAGGCCAAGAAAATCCTTTGATTTGTAGCAGCCCAGTTTCTTTCAATCTTGAAAACGTACCTTCAACACGTACTTCTGTTTTATGGCAAATACTTCATGGTTCCTCAGTAATAAGTTCTGGTAATGGAAATACAGCTTCTGCAAGTATTTCATCCAACGGCAATTATCAAGTAATATTTACCATGCATTTTGAATGCGGGCTAAATGATTTAACTTATACAAGAGATTTTCATTTTGGCCCCTATAGTAGTTCTGATTATCCTATTAGTGGTCCAAGTTCAGCTCAATGTAACTCATATGTTTATTATAATATGCCACAACTTAATGGGGTTTCGACAATTAACTGGACATGGCCAAACGGTTGGACGTATATTTCAGGGCAAAATTCGCGTTATTTAGCTCTTCGTGCAGGAACTACTAGCGGAGGAGTTGGCGGAAGAGTAAATAACGATTGTGGTCAGGGAGGAAGTTATGCATTCAAATATACTACGATATACGGTTATTGCGGTTATTCATTAATTATTTCCCCAAATCCTGCATCGGATATTATTAATATTTTAATAAAAGAACCTTCTCTTGATGCAGATACTATTCCAAATCAAATAGTATCTTCTATTAACGATATTACTAACTATAAAATAACTATTACAGACAAATCAGGTATAGTTTATTCGACATTCACTACATCTACAAATTCCTTTAGTGTTCCAATTCAAAATCTTAAAAAAGGTAATTATATCATTACAGCAAATAATGGTAAAATTCAATTTTCATCACAATTTGTTGTAAATCGATGAAAAATTAATATAGAATACGAGATAGAATAATTAATCTTAACAGCCTAGGTTCAGTTGTAATGCCCAACCGACCGAACAACGTATTTATGTAACAAATTTGGGAATGGTCGTTCATGCGGGGCTTTTTGCTCGCCACCTTGACATTTTTATAGTGACGTTCCAAATCCTGCGCACTTATCAGGACCACACCATCTGGACAACTTTATCATGACAAAGAAAACCTGCCCTCTTACCGGGACTTTGCAAAAACGCATGCCAAACCTGACACGGACGGCAACTCATTAAACCGTCGGGCCCTTATAAGCCATAACTCTGAAGCACAATCCAAATATATAATTTCCTAGTCTGTATCTGTTACCATTTTAAAGATATGAAGGACATGTTAATTTTGAAACTATAATATATCATATTGACGACTTTTGCTTACTTAAAGTATAATTTTAGCAATTGAATATCCTCAAATACTTCATAATTACAAATACTTAAGTAGAATAAAAAATTGATAAATAACTTTTCTGAACTGATTTAAAGTCATAAAATTTTTAGAATAAAAACTTGACTTTAGTTTTTATTCATATTAAATTTACAGTAGAAAGACTTAAAGAGATAAATATTAGCTCTTTAAAACTGCATATATAATACCTAAATTGTATTCTGATTCTAAACTAATATTACATATTATATGAAACAACTAATCCATTTTTTTAATTATTTCATGCTATCCCTTTTAGCTTATTTAGTTATTGGTTGCCATAAGTTGGATAACAAATTTAATTACAAACAGATTAATTTGTCAGATTCAAGTAATATGGGATTAATATCAATTCAGCAAAATGGGATAAGAATAGATTATTGTCTTTTAAATGAAAAAGAGCAGCCTACAACTACTTTTAGTAAAGGAGAACAATTCAAATTTTATTTAGCAATCACAAACAATTATGATGTAGATACATCAATGTACATTATAAGTAATTTTTTACAGAATCCAAATCTGTTTATGGTTTTCAAAAATGAATTTGATACTATTGGGAAGCCTGTTATCTGGAATGGTATGTATAAACGCGGTGATAACTTGAATGAAATAAGAAAAGGGGAGAAATGGTTTTTGGAGCTACCTTGGCATGAAACTCGAGGTACTGAAATGCCTTTCGATTTTAATAATTTGATTAGAGTTTTCCAACATTTTTTTAAAGGTAATAACCAACCTTATTTAGCAAAAGGTAAATATTTTAGTGAATTCAAACAACAATTTTGCCTCGGGAGACATCTTCCAGATTCTATCAGTCAACAAATTTGCACAGATACACTTCAATTCAAGATAAACTTCGAAATAAAGTAAATTTCCAAAACAGATGGATTATGAAAAGGTTACTTTTTTATTTAATTGTATTTTTTATTCTTGCTAATAATTTAGCTGGTCAGGTCACCTCAAACATTTATTCCGACAAATCAAAGGTTTTTGATTTTTATCCGCAATTCAGTAAAATTTTGGAAGTTGCCCCAGAAATTAAAATGCCTTCTTTTGATCTAAGTTCTCTTTTAAATGAAGACGAGATAACAAAAAATTTGAATATTCCCTATCGTTTTGGAAAAGGATTTGATGTGAATTATTCACTTTCTGATGGCTTATGGACAAAGAATGAAAATGGAAGCGTATGGTTAATGAAAGTCACTTCTTCAGGAGCATTTTCTTTGAATTTTATCTTTAATGAATTAAATCTTCCAGAGGGATCTGAATTATTTATTTTCAGTTACGATGGAAGTATGGTTTATGGACCAGTAACTTCAAAACAGAATCTAATTGATAATCAATTATTTCTTACAGATGTCATTAAAGGAGAAAGTGTGATTTTGTATTTATATGTCCCTTTGAATAAGGAAGGAGCTACAAAATTATCAATTTCCAAAATAGTGCATGGATATAAAAATATTTATACAAGTTTATTTGAATCTGGTGCCAAAGATGGTTCGGGAAGTTGCGAACAGGATATAATTTGTTATCCCTCATGGAAAAATGAATCTGATGGTGTTGGCATGGTGCTGTTGTCATCAGGTGATTCATGGTGTACTGGATCTCTATTAAATAATACTGCTCAAGATTTTAAAGCATACTTTTTAACAGCCTTTCACTGTGTTGATAGTAATTTGGATCAGACAATAAGCCCAACAGAACAAACTAATGCGGGAAACTGGATGTTTAAGTTTCAATATAAAAAAACAAGTTGTGGCGGAAGTCAAGTTTCCACTGCAGTAATATACAACCATGATATCTTAAAAGCGTATTGGTATACAAGTGATTTTGCTCTTCTAGAATTAACTAATTCACCCTTGTGTAATATGTGTATTACATTTCTAGGTTGGGATAAAAATGGAACTACCCCAACTTCAGGAACTAGCATACATCATCCTCAGGGTGACGTTATGAAAATATCATTTGACAATAACTCACTAGTAAAAACTGAGAGACTTCAAGATAATTCAGGGTCAAATTTTTGGAAAGTTAATTGGGATATTGGTGTAACTGAACCCAAATCCTCTGGATCACCTTTATTTGATCAAAATAAAAGGGTTGTAGGTCAATTATTTGGAGGTTATTCTCAATGTGGAGGTTCTGACTTACGTGATTGGTATGGAGCATTAGATGCTTCTTGGGCACATGGTTTATCAGATTGGCTAGGGGTTGGGCCTACGATGAACACAGTTCGTTATGGTGAAATATCAGGTCCTCCAGTGGTGTGTAGTTCAAATTCTACTTTCACATTATTAAATCCACCTGCTGGAACGATAACTTGGTCTGCCAGCAATGTTACTCCATCTTCTGGTACAGGTCCGACTGCAACAGTCCAGAGTACTTGTATTTTGGGAGCTGTCTCAACTATTACTTTTACAATATCAAATTCATGTATAAGTACAGGGCAATATCAAATAAGCAAGACTTATTTATCTGCGGGTCCAAATCCCGCAGATGTAACACTTGATGTCTATAAATCTACAGGACAGCATGCCCGAAAAGCAGGAGGAATGTTTCTACTTTGCCCCAATTCAACTTATTATATTTATGTAAATAATGGTGGTAGTTGTTCTACATCCCAATATAGTTGGACACTTCCACCAAGTTTAACTAGAAATTATACAAATAATAACATGATTTCAGTAAATACCAATTCCAATCCTGGAGGAAATATACTTGTATACGCGCAAACCTGTTGTTCCACTTGTGGATCAAATGTGCGCATCCTTTCGGATTACGTTGGCAAGGATTCTAATTGTGGATATAGTTTTATGAATTTTACACCAAATCCGGCTACTGATGAAACTCTGTTGGAATTAAAAACAGATGACCCAGAAAATGTTTCAATAGATGATGAATGGGTGGCTGAAATTTACAGCCAGCAATCACTATTGATTTGTAAAACAAACAAATTGAAAGATAATAAGTACAGTATTAACACTTCCGGATGGAAGGAGGGAATTTATTATGTTCGTGTCCTGATAAATGATAAAATATTGTTCGGTAAGTTTGTGGTTGCAAGATAGTGTAAAAAAATACCGATTTCGGCAAAAAATGTCATTATAAATTGAATCTTTGCTCCCATCTAGACTTTAAAGTGGCACATAACTCGGTCAATTTAATTAATTCCCTTTTGCAACTGGGACTATATTATCATAGCATTTATAAATCTATGAAAGAAGAATTTAAGCTACTTATTATATCTTGTGGTATCCGAACTGATCCTGCTTCCAAGATAAAGTCAATCGGCTTGCAAGCCGACAATCAGTTGTCATGGTTTTTGCACTTCACCTAAACAACTTTATCATTGCAGGACAAATCCGTTCCGTTTTTCGGGACCACGCCATTTGAACAGTTTAGTCTTGACCATAAACTGCCGGTTGACCTTGACTTAAAAACACGGCTTATAACTCGGACGGTTTAATTAATTGTTTCAGCAGCCCTGAAAATCATCCACAAGGTAACAAGACAAGTCCTGGAGAGATCCGGGATTTGTTGTTTATTACCCTTCCTTTCAGGTCCTTCAGACATTTTCCCGCCAGCCGATAAAATTTATTATATTATAATTAATTTCTAAAATTTATTTAGAATTTGTATAAATAATTGTTTTGTTTAAAAAAAGCATGAAAAACTGTGTCACATTTATATATATCAAGACATGTATAGTACTGATCACTTTCGCTTAAAAATTAATAGAATCATGCCAAGGTTTACTCTGGAATTAGTGGCTCAGTTTGATCCGGGATACTCACCAAAGTTAGTTAATCAAATTCTAAATAACTATGAACCTATTTGTTAAAGCACTGATTGTATCTATATTGTTGATATTACTCTTTTCTAGCTGTAAGAAAGATCCAATTAATCCTGCAAAAGATATTTCTGGGAGATGGGAATGGCTCTCAACTTATAATTTGTATATCTCGGATACAGCTAATTTTCACTTGACACCTGCTAAAACAGGTATATATGAAGAACTACGATTCTCTGCAGATCATAATTGGGCTAAATTTCAAAATAATATTCAGATTGAATCTGGAACTTACACTATAGGACACAACATATATAATCCCAATCCTACAGTAGTTCCCTTTATTTATGATAGCGTTGTATATAATATTGGAGCGACTAGAATTGGGTGGGATTATTATAAGATCTATAGTGATACTTTGCAGTTTTGTCCTGGATTTGCGGATCTATTTTCATGTTACTCACTACCTTCTAACGGCTCAAAGTTTTTTCGAAAGCTATGAATCCTTAAAATATAATATCTTTCAAACATTTTAAAATTAATTACATGAAACAAATTAATTTGATTTTTAAGTTTATTCTATCAGCTTTTTCTGGTAACTTGTTTTCTGTTTGCTTGATTTTAGCCTTATCATTAGCTTTTAGATCAGAATCCGTGTTTTCTCAGGGAGCAATATCGGTACCAAGAGAGGTATACGAAAAGTTACCAAAAGTTAACTGGGATACGTTGAAAAAATATTCACCTTTAAAAACATTTTCGCCAAAAAGTATTTTAACAGTTAAAACTCTACTCTCTCCTCCTATTGGAGACCAAGGAACTGACGGCTCATGCCAATCATGGGCTACTGGATATTGTGCACTTGGAATCTTGTCTTATCCAAAATATGGTTGCTGGGATGAAGGTCAAAGAAGTCCAAGCTATGTTTATAATCAAATTAAACAAGGTAATTGCGAATATGGCGCATCAGTTCTAGACGCATTAAATTTACTCACATCGCAAGGTTCATGTGCCTGGTATCTAATGCCTTATATAATTGGCAATTGTACAACCACCCCTACTACTTATCAACGACTAGAAGCCTCAAAAAACAATGCTTTTTCTTGGGGTACTATTGATTATACGAGTATTACAGCTATAAAAAATTCAATAGATTTAGGATATCCCGTTATAGTTAATATTCATTTGGATCAATCATATTGGGATATGTGGTACGCTGGTGGATATTGGCTTCAAAAATACGGAACGGTTTTTGGCAACCATACGGTCTGTATCATTGGGTATGACGATACCCAAGAATTATTTAAAGTTCAGAATAGTCTGGGAAGTATTAATGGAGATCATGGATTTTTTTGGGTTCAATACGGTTTAGTGACTAGTGGTGTCTTCTACGAGGGATATGTTTTATCCGGGATGAATCCTAACTATTTTGAGACAATTTCAGGTCCTGGTGCCGTTTGTACTTCTGGCTCAAGTTATATTTTAAATAATCTTCCTCCAAATACTTCTGTATCTTGGCAAAGCAGTTCAAATATATCTGTCGTAAGTACAGGAGTGAATACTTGTACAGCATACAAAACAAGTTCTGGATCAGGATATATTAGAGCTTTAAATTGTGGTTCTATGGTTTCAGTAACTTATCCTGTAACTTGTGATGCTTTTTCAGCCGTTCCGGTGTCAGGTCAATCCGGCGTTTGCCCAGGAAGCCTATATACCTATACAGCTAACGTACCAGGGGGACATTATCCCGGATATGGATATACTTGGACCTATCCTAGTGGCTGGATGAATAATGGACAAAACCAGAATCAAATTATATTGCAAACCCCAAGATATAGTATGACATATGGCACTGTAAGAGTCAGTGTAACTAGTTGCAACGGTTCTTCAGGATATTCTGGAATCACAGTTTATCCTGGCGGTGGATGTCCACATTATTTCACCATCTATCCTAATCCGGCTTCTGATAATATTACGATAACAATGATTGATAATTCCCTTTCAAATACTGATACAACCTTTGTTAATCAGAATATTCCAAATGCAAATATACCGACCAATTTTACTATCAAAATCTATAATAGCCAAAGTGCATTGATTTCTTCTGTAAAAAGAAATGGTATGAATTTTAGTGTACCCTTGACAAACATGCGTGATGGAACATATATTGTAGAAGTGAGTGATGGAAAAACTAGTACAACTCAGACATTGATTGTAAAGCATAACTAAATTTATCAAAACATGAAAACATTACAAATATTTCTATCATTGTGTGGAATTATTGTATTAACGATTAGCTGCAATAAAGAAGAGACAAAAGCTCAAAGGCCTACTTTAAAAGTGACGTATTTAGATGATTTTGGTAAATGCTTTTTTTTTAATAACTCAAAATCTGGATATGTAATAGACAGTGATTCTTTATATCAAGAGATTGGTAAGTTAAATAAGGTAAGCTATTTTGTTGATTGTGATACAGTTAAATTGCCCATTATTGACTTTACAAAAAATACACTTTTAGGTATTCAGACCGGTACGACACAGTGCGATAGTTTAAGTAGGTCCGTTATAGTTGATACTGTGGTTAAGAAATATATTTATACTATTAACATTATTCATTTTAAGGAGTTATGCTCTCAGGAATTAAAGGTAAGTATGAATTGGGTACTTATTCCGAAAGTACCATATGAATATAAAGTAGGATTTGAGGTTACCGCACATAATTAATTTTCAATCCCTAAACCTTAGAATTATGATCCGAATTAATACATTTCTAAAGATGTTGATATCTATAATGATATTTTCATTTTCTATCAATCAATTTGACATAAATGCCCAAAAAAATGAAGGAGGAATTCCAGAAAGTTTTATTCAAAACAAAACTAAGAAATTAAAGGATATTCCAAATATTTCAATGTCTTCGTTTAATATTTCTTCCTATGTCAAAGAGGATAGCATTAATTATAATTCAAATAAAGTAACACCATTTCGATTCGCCAAAGGATTTCCTGTCGAATATTCCCTAACAAACTCTGGAGTATGGGATACATTAGTTAGTGGGGATAGAATATGGCGCTTAAAATTTAAATCACCTCATGCCTTTTCACTTATTATTTATTTTACAGAGTATGATATTCCAGATCGTGCTAAGGTCTTCGTTTATAACAAAGATACAACTCAAATTATGGGAGCTTTCACTTCAAATAATAATAATGAATATAAAAAGTTGGCTATAGCACCAGTTCAAGGAGATGAGATAATAGTTGAATATTTGGAACCAAAAAGTGTGATTTTCAAGGGACATCTGACGATAGGCAATATCGGACATGATTATATTGGAATTAATGATAAAAATTCGAAAAAGCAGGATGGTAGATATGGAATATCATTAACATGTGAAACAAATATAGCATGTGTAGCTCCCAATTGGCAGGATGAAAAGGGAGCAATTGGTAGAATAACTTTACTTAGCGGAGTTAGTTGGTATTATTGTACAGGAGCTTTAATTAATAATACTCGCCAAGATGGAACACCATACTTTTTAACTGCGAATCATTGTGTTTGTAGCCAAGATATCGCAAGCACGGTCATCGTCTCCTTTAATTATGAGAGTCAAACTTGCCTGGGTGGAGATGGATCTGTAAGTCAAACAATTTCCGGATCAACACTTCTCTCACATTGGGCCGGATCTGATTTTTCTCTTTTGCAATTAAGCTCAACACCGGCAGCATATTGCAATCCATACTTTTTAGGATGGGATAGAAGCGGAAATTCACCAACAGTACCAGCAGTTTGTATTCATCATCCCCAGGGAGATGTAAAGAAAATTTCAATTAAAAGTGGACTCCTAAGCACAAGTTCAGTTAACTATTATCAATCCACTGACTTTTGTGACCAAAATGTTAATAAAGATACTTGGTTGGTTTCAAATTGGGATATGAGTACAACTGAGGGTGGATCCTCAGGGGCTCCGTTGTTAAATAATAATCATAGAGTTGTGGGTCAACTTTATGGTGGTAATGGAGTTTGTAATGGATCTTCAACCTTTGGTAAGTTTTCCGCCTCTTGGTCCGGTAACAATACACCCGCCACCCAATTAAGTTATTGGTTAGATCCGATAAGTACAGGCGTTACAATTTTAGATGGAACTTTTAGAAATAGTATTTTAGGACCAGCTTTGCTATTTTGTACACAAACCTCTTATAAAGTTAATAATGCTCCTCCTAATCCAACTATTTCATGGGATTGTAGTAGCAATATATCTAAAGTTTCTGCTCCCGGGGTAAACCCATTCTATTTTCAAGCTAACGGTTATGGAACAGGCTGGATTCAAGCCTCAGTTAATACAAGCTGTGGGATTACCATATTACCGCAGGTTAATGTTTGGGTTGGTAAGTTTGAAGGAACGACTGTTACTGGACAAACCGGAGTATGCCCGAATTCAATTTATACATACACAGCTCAGGTACCTGGTGGACATTCTTCAGGCTATTCACATTCATGGACATATCCAAGTAATTGGATGAAAAACAACCAATATCAAAATTCAGTAACATTGCAAACTCCTCTTAATAATCCAGCATATGGAACTGTGCGGGTTTCGATAACCAATCCATGTGGAACTTCAGGTTATTCTGGAATCACGGTTTATCCGGGTGGTGGCTGTCCTCACTATTTCACTATCTATCCAAATCCGGCTTCTGATAATATTACCATAACAATGATTGATAACTCCCTTTCAAATACAGATACAACCTTTGTTAATCAGAATATTCCAAATGCAAGTATACCAACCAATTTTACTGTTAAAATCTATAATAGCCAAAGTGCATTGATTTCTTCTGTAAAAAGAAATGGTCTGAATTTTAGTGTACCCTTGACAAACATGCGTGATGGAACATATATTGTAGAGGTGAGTGATGGAAAAACTAGTACAACTCAGACATTGATTGTAAAGCATAACTAAATTTTAGTATAGATACTACCGTGGAGAGATCCTCGGTAGGATATTAAAATTTTCATCAAAAATTTCCTTTTAATCTATGCTACTCTAAAGGATTTATGCATTGAATGACGAGAGTTTTCTAATCTTTGGATAGCTTTGGAATACTTCATATTCTTATGTAAGCTTTTCCAAAGTAGATCATGTCCATAAGTAATCCTGAATTTTCTATCTTAAGTGTCCCTGCGAAAAGTATTCCGCATAAAGATTTGTGTTTATTGAAACAAAGGTAATTTTTTTAAGATATCAATCATGTCCCTACTATCACTGAGTATATATTTTTCAAAGGCCTCCAAACTTAGATGCCCACTAATTTTCATTGCAATTGACACAGGGCAACCTTGATTAACGAGATTCGTACATAGAGATCGCCTGGCCGTATGAGAGTGACATAGGTTCCATTTCTCAACAGGCTCAGGATTAAGCTTCACACCGCCTTTTGTATATGGGATCGCAGTCATTCGTCTGATGAAAGCACTTTGACAGATGATCTTAATAAGATCGTTGGTTTTATCATTATTCAGTTGCTTTGGCATTTTACCATTGTACTTTTTCAGAACTGCTTTAACGAAGCTATGCACAGGAATTTCAGCTTCCTCACCGGTTTTCTGACTTGTAATTTTGATAATATCATTCTCAATCAGATCGTTTCTCATTTTCCCCCAATCTGAGAAGCGTAACCCGGTAAAGCACCCTACTATAAATGAATCCCTGACAGCTTCCAATTCCTTACCGGAAAGCTTATCTCTCTCCTTAGTTTTCGGATGATCTTTGAAAGAACAACGCCAGATCCGGTCAAGTTCAGCAGGAGTCAGGTAAACATTTACAATCTTTTCAGTTTTCACGGCATCTCCTATTTTGAAACCCTTGTGATCAACGTTTGAATGCACTTTCTTAATATACGCTTTGTTGATGATAGATCGGATAAGCTTTATTTGTGTACGAATGCTACTGATTTTATAGTTCTTTTTAACCTCCAAAAATCTTACAAAGTCCTCAAAGAACTGAACGTCCAAACTGTCAAATGTTGGTCGCTTTCTTCCACAAAATTCAACCAAATTGCGATAAGTAAGTTGGTATCCTTTAAAGTTTTTCTTCTTGTCCGCTTTGAACTCAGCAAGCCTTGCATTATAGTATTCCAGAAACTTTACTGGAACTTTCACACCACCTGAAGCAGCTGACAAATTCATTTTTTCAAAGTAAGTTTTCTTTATGTCGGTTGTGCGTCCGGTTTTATAATCATCTATCGCACTCAGGAAAGCGCCTTCACATTGTTTCAACTGACTCAGGACACTTTTCCCGTTTGCATCTTTCAGCTTGGAATTTTTCAGTCCCTCATAATCACTGATCCA
>Ga0302206_1000511_pt1 | contig 15076 bp, 8 predicted proteins | sample II_Fen_E2_1_FD_194581 | JGI IMG/M metagenome (GOLD analysis project Ga0302206, IMG submission 194581) | Peat permafrost microbial communities from Stordalen Mire near Abisko, Sweden - II_Fen_E2_1 | ecosystem: Environmental > Terrestrial > Soil > Wetlands > Permafrost | place: Sweden: Abisko...
ATACTTTTCCCATAACTAATAAAGATAAAAGACAAAAGTAAAAAGATAAAGGTATAAGGCAATGAGAAAACGGTAATATTCAAAAATGCAGAATAAAAAAAGTGAAAAAACTAATGTAGAGAAAGTTGCTGGTTACTGGTTGCTGGGTTCTCGTTAAACCAAAAGCAACTAGCAACTAGCACCTAGCACCCAGCACCATTTACAAATTCTGATTATATTTGTATCCTTAAAGTTCGCTGACCTGAGTATGAAGCTGATCAATCCTTTGTTGATTATCCGGATATTAAGCACTATCCTTCTGATAGAAACAATATCATTTCTTTTCTGTTTGCCTGTGGTCTTTATTTATAAAGAATCACCTTCTCCTTTTTTCTGGTCGGCTGCTGTAACACTTCTTTTTTCTGCAATCTTCGGTTTCATTTCCAGAAATGTTGATACAGCAAAATTCAGTAACAGAGATGGATTTATTGCCGTTACCTTATCATGGGTTGTTTTCTCATTATTAGCGGCTTTGCCATATCTCATTAGCGGTACAATCCCTTCATTTATTGATGCGTTCTTTGAATCAACCTCAGGATTATCCACAACCGGTTCCTCTATCCTGAAAAATGTAGAGATACTTCCCTATTCAATTCTATTCTGGCGAAGTCTTACACACTGGATTGGTGGCATAGGAATGATTGTAATACTGATTATAATACTGCCTTCCATCAGGGCAGCAGGTTATCAGTTATTCAGTCTTGAATCATCCCTGAGAGAGAAGATTCATCCTAAAACCAAGGCCATAGTGTTCAGGGTTTTATTTATCTATCTTGGGCTGACTCTTGCTGAAATAATACTTCTGTACCTTGGCGATATGAATATTTTTGACAGTATCTGCCATTCTTTTGGTACTGTAGCTACCGGAGGCTTTTCAACGAAAAACAACAACATCGCTTTTTATTCATCTTATAGTCAATATGTTGTGATGATATTTATGTTCCTGGCAGGCACAAGCCAGGTAATTTACTATTATATTGTTAAGCTAAATTTCAAGAAAGTCAGACAGAATGAAGAACTCTGGTTTTACATTGCTGTAACGCTGATTGCGGGAGCAATTGCGACAATAATTCTGCTTGCAAATTCCACCAGGACATTCGAGGAATCATTCAGAGAAGGTTTCTTCCAGGTAATATCAATAATTACCTGTACCGGATATACATCAGCCAATTACCTGGTTTGGCCGGGAGCTGCGCTTCTACTTATTTTTCTGCTGATGTTTGCAGGTGCATGTACAGGGTCTACCGGAGGTGGAATAAGAATGGCCAGACATTTGATTGTTCTTAAAAATATTAAAAACATTTTTGTCAAGCTCAACCATCCTAAATCTATCTCTTTCATCAAACTGAATGGAAAAAGTGTAGCTGAAAATACCAATATTTCTATACTATCTTTTGTTGTATTATACCTGTTTATTTTCATTCTGGGAACAGTTATTATAGTAATTACGGGTGTCGATCCGGTGACAGCTTCTAGCTCTGCAGCCACCTGTATGGCAGGAATAGGTCCGGGCCTCGGAAGTGTAGGACCAATGAGCAATTTTTCCGGATTGCCAGAAGTCAGTAAGGTTGTCCTCAGTCTTCTTATGATTATCGGGAGGCTGGAGATTATTACCGTGTTCACGATATTCACACGGACTTTCTGGAAGCTCTGATTTGTTACTGGGTGCTGGATGCTGGGTGCTTGGTTTAACCAGTACCCAGTACCCAGAACCAACTTTATAAATTTGAGAAAATTTCTAATTATAAAAGCAACTTTCTAACATAATCAAGACTCTCGGGGGTACCTACATCTATCCAATAGCCTTCATCGTGTTTTAAGGTAAAAATATTATGATCTTTAGCTAATTTAAGGTAGAGGTCGATCATTGAGTAAATTCCTTCATTCATGTATTCAAAGATCTCCGGTTCAACAATATGCATGCTTGAAAATGCTATTTCAGAAAGTCCTTCTGAAGATTCTCCTGTAAGGATTTCTTCGCCTGTGGATATATTTCTCCATCCCTGCAATTGGCCTGATTTATCGACCAGAAGAAATCTTTTCCCGGGCCTGTGTCTTACTGCAAGCGTTGCAAGACAACGTTTTTCAATATGTAACTTATAGAGTGATGATAAATCCAGATCACTTATAATATCGACATTATAAAGAAGAAATGGTGTATTATCGAAAAAATCACGCGCCTTGTACAGCCCTCCCCCATTTTCAAGAAGTTTTTCCCTTTCATTTGATACAGAGATCTTTAATCCGAGTTTGTTCAGCCTGTTCACCTCTTTCTCAACCATATCGGCGAAATGATGCACATTGATTATAATATCATCAAACCCAAATTGTGTGCATTTTTCCGCAGCCATCTGCAGTGCTGTTTTTCCATTGATATCGACAAGGGCCTTAGGAATCTTTTCTGTGATATTCCCCAGTCGTTTCCCTAGTCCAGCCGCAAATATCATTGCTTTCATATACTCACCTTACTTAAAATTGCTAAATGAGAAACTTTTACTCTTTTTTAACGGCGTCAGGTGTCAGGCATCTGGCGTCAGGCATCTGGCGTCAGGCGTCAATCAACTGACATTCCCTGTTCAAGTTTCTGATAAATCTGAACTTCAGGTATTAATCTGGCAGTCTGTGATAACTCCAGAAGTTGTACAGGAAGTTGCCTTGAATCAATTATTTGAATCAGAAGCTTTACTGCCGGCACTATACTGCCTGTAAAAGTTGGTTTCTTTTCATATAAGCCTCTGAAACCGAAGGCACCCAGTGCCTGCATAAGCCTTATCATACTGAAACCGGCAAAATAACCTCTGAATTCTGAAATGCTCTCCCCTGATTCAGAACAGAAATTCCTGATATGATAATCAAGAAGTCTCTCACGCGATTTTTCAGGAATATGAGCTTTGGCATCATACAATAGGGATGCAACATCATATTGTGGCGCGCCTTTTCTCCCACCCTGATAATCAATGAACCAGGGATCACCGTTTACAAGCATTACATTGGCGGACTGAAAATCTCTGTAAAGAAAATAATCCTGCCTTGTCTCCAGCAGGAAATCTGCGAGTAAATTAAAATCATGCTCCAACCTGCGTTCATTGAAGGAGACTGCAACAAGTTTAAGAAACATGTATTTAAAATAATTCATATCCCACATCATTGATTGCCTGTCGAAGCTTCTATGCGGATAACAAAGGTCGAGATTCAGTCCCTCTATCCCTTTAATCTGGAAATCAATCAGTTTATCAAGAATCTTCATGTAAATTTCCTCAGCTTCAGGATCAAAACCAGCCCCAGTCTGCTTTTGCTGCAGCAAGGTAAACAGGTTTATATCGCCAAGATCTTTAAGAAAATAGATGAATTTTTCAGGCATGTATCCAAAGATCTCGGGGACGGGAAGCGCCTTGGAAATGAAATGTTTTGTAAAACCGATAAAAGCTTCATTTTCTTCAGGGTTTGGATTATATGCACCAATCACACTTCTTCCACCTGTAAAAATTCTAAAATACTTTCTGTCGGAGCCCGATTGTGGTAAGGCCAATATCTTTATTTCAGATTCCCCGAATAGTTCCTTGTATCCAGTTGATACTATATTTATCTCACTCATTCAATTGCTTTTATCTGGTTACTGGTTGCTGTTGCTGGTTACTGGTAAATCAACAATTTTCTCTGTGGTTCTTTGTGTCACCTCTGTGTAACTCTGTGACAGTTCTTACTTTTATTCTTTATTTATGACTTCTTTCTTTTGTTAATTTACCACGGAGAACACGGATTAACACGGATTTTATATTCTCATCTCTTCTTTATTATAATCTGATCATTATCTTTTTCCTGTACAGAATTAGCGACACACTCCAGATAATCAGCATCTGGACGACTGCAAACATAAGGCTGCCATTAAGGTTACCAGCAACGGGGACACATACTTTTTGGTAAATCCAATTATATAGAGAAATATTGCCAGCTCCAGTGTGGATCTTTATGAACAGAAGCATTTTAATCCAGATTCCTGCCAGGAAATAGGAAAACAAGGCATTAGTCCCGAAAATAGTAAAAAATGTTCCAATAACCTCGAATTTAAGAACATCCGCAATCAGATAAATTATCGAAAAAACGACCATCGCTATACCTGCTGTGTATAACACATATGAACTTGTCCACAATGGTTTGTTAATAGCGAAAATAATATTCCATAAGTATCCAAGACCTATTGCAGCAGCACCAAAAAGCATTAATTTGATTACTGTTTTCCCGCTTGCGGCTCCTTTCCCGGTCATCGCACCGATAAAATATCCAATAAGAACTGTACATATTGCAGGAATAGTACTAACCAGTCCCTCAGGGTCAAAAGGAATTCCATATCCTCTGTAAAGATGGTTTTTACCAAGAATAGCGATGTCGGCTTTTAGCACAAAATTGCCTTCAAGAGTGTAGGGGCCCGGTCCACCAAGAAATGCGAGCATAGCCCAGTAAAGGAGAAGAAGAACTGCTATTACAATCCACAGATAATTTCTTCTCACTGTCAGGCAAATAAGTGCACCAAATCCATATGCCAGAGCAATACGCTGAAGCACCCCCATTATTCTCAGGGTTGAATAATCTCTTCCAAAATAAGGAAAGATTGCGAGGAATAAGCCTACTGCAAAGATTGTTATCGTACGTCTCAAGATCCTGAGGAATGAGTCACTATTTATCTCGCTTCCGTATTTTTTAAGCGAATACCATGTTGACATACCTACAATGAAAAGGAAGAATGGGAAAACGAGATCGGTAGGAGTGCATCCATTCCATTTTGAGTGTTCCAGTGGAGAATAAACATAATCCCAGCTCCCCGGATTATTTACTATAATCATAAAAGCTACTGTCAGTCCCCTGAAGATATCAATAGAAACCAACCTGCCACTGGTTTTTGCCATAGATGAAACAAGATATTACCCGGTAAAAATAATAATTAAACCCGATTTATTATGTTTCCCGCTGATCTCGCTGATTTACGCAGAATAAAGAAATCTTCTGCGCCGATCTGCGTAATCTGCGGGAAAAACAACTTAGATTTCATATTTAAATATGTTACTTTTGAGACGACTCATAAGTACACATAGTCAAATATTTCGTTATGAAACTTCTATTAAAATGAAATTACATAAATCTCTGAGGTATTTCTTTCTGGTTTCACTGCTATTATCTGCCGGCAATATAATTCTTGCGCAACAGTCAGATCCTCCATTTCTAAAATATATGAACCATCCCTGGGTCGATTCCGTAATGAAAACACTTTCTATTGACCAGCAGATAGCTCAGTGTATCTGGATTGCCGGTTATTCCAACAAGGATATCACTCATGAAGTTGAAGTAAGCGATCTTATAAAAAAGTATGGCGTTGGCGGGATTGTTTTTTTCCAGGGGACTGCTTCAAAACAGGCTGAACTGACAAATTACTACCAGGGTATATCTAAAATACCCCTTATTATTTCTCTTGATGCTGAATGGGGCGTTGGAATGAGACTTACAAATATTGATAAGTTCCCTTATCAGATGACCCTTGGAGCAATAAAAAATGACTCGCTTATATATAGATTTGGACAGGATGTAGCACAGCAGTTTAAAAGGCTTGGGATGCAGGTGAACTTTGCACCTGTCCTCGACATTAATGTCAATGCCCATAACCCGGTTATTAATTATCGTTCGTTCGGTGAAAACAGGGAAAAGGTAACAGCAAAGAGCATTATGTACATGAAAGGGATGCAGGATAATGGCATTCTGGCTACAGGAAAACATTTTCCGGGACATGGGGATACCAATGTTGATTCTCATCTCGATTTACCATTAATAACTCATTCCCGGGCAAGGTTGGACAGCATTGAACTCTATCCCTTCAGGAAGCTGATCGCTGAAGGTATTGGAAGCATTATGGTTGCCCATCTTAATCTGCCATCGCTCGACACAACCACGGGTCTTCCCTCGACTCTTTCTCATGTGATTATCAGCGACCTCTTAAAGAATGAGCTTGGATTCAGAGGATTAGTAGTTACCGATGCAATGATGATGAAGGCGGTTACAAAATATTTCAAATCAGGCGAAGCTGATGCAAAAGCTCTTGAAGCAGGAAACGATGTTGCTGAGTTTGTTACTGATGTCGAAGCCACCATCAGGGAAACTAAGAACTACATCTCAATGAAAAAACTGACCTCCGACGATATAGCAATGAAATGCAGAAAGATTCTTGCACTCAAGTACTGGTCGGGTTTGAATAAGCTGAAACAAATAAAGGCTGACAATATTGAAAAGGAGGTATCTCCTATGACATCAAGGGCTTTGATACTTGATCTTTATGCAAATGCTCTGACCGTACTTAATAACGATCAGAATATTATACCGGTAAAAGACCTGCAGAATATTAAAATTGCTACAATCGCAATCAACAGGGACGATGTCTCATCATTTCAGAAAAGAATTGAATCGTATTATCCCTGCGATCATTTTTTTATTGATCCTTCTGATTCAGCCTCATGCCGTAAACTATTGAAGAAACTTTCAGGCTATGATCTGGTAATTGCCGGTGTCTTTAACCTTGATCAGAGACCTGATATGGGATTCGGTATAAAGCCTGAGCTCATAAGTTTTCTTGATAAACTTATCACAAATAATAAGACAATAATAACCTGGTTTGGCAATCCTTATGGTATTGACAAAATAAACATCCTTCAGAAAGCGAACGGCCTGGTCCTCGCCTACCAGGAAAATGAATACACAGAGGATCTTTCTGCCCAGCTCATTTTCGGAGGGATAGGTGCCAATGGCACACTCCCGGTAACTATTAATAGTAAATGGCCTTATGATTATGGAATTCTTACTCAAGGCAACATAAGACTACAATATGGTATACCTGAAAGTGCAGGCATGTCATCGGCAAAACTAAACTCAAAAATTGATTCAATTGTGAATGCCGGTCTTGCTGCAAAAGCGTACCCTGGATGTGTCGTTATGGCTGCAAGAAAAGGAGTCGTAGTCTTTCAGAAAGCATATGGTTATCAAACATATGATAAACGGATTGCTGTAAGGGAAGATGATCTTTATGATCTGGCATCAATTACCAAAATATCATCAACACTGGCCGGATTAATGCTCCTCAACACTGAAGGTAAGTTCTCTCCTGATAAAACATTAGGCTTCTATCTTCCCGACTTCAAAAAAACCAATAAAGGAAATATAGGAATGAGAGACTTTCTTACTCATCAGGCCGGACTAACTCCTTATATCTCATTCTGGAAAGAGACCATGAAAAAGGACGGAACATTTAAACCAAGGACGTTCAGTTATCATCTTGAAAAGAGATATCCACTTGAGGTGGCACAGGGGCTTTACATATATAAGAATTACAGGAAAAAGATGTTCAATGAAATAAAAAAGAGTCCCCTGGGCGAGAAAAAATATGTGTACTCCGATCTTACTTTTATTATCGCTCCCGAAATCATTGAAAATCTGACCAGAGAGAAATGGTACGATTTTGTGACAGACAGCATTTATAAGAAAATAGGCGCTACTGAAATGGGGTTTAATCCTTATAAACGGTTTCCTATGAGCAGGATTGTACCGACTGAATACGACTCTCTATTCAGGAAACAACTTTTGCAGGGCACAGTTCATGATGAAGGTGCAGCAATGCTGGGTGGAATATCAGGTCATGCCGGGTTGTTTTCCGACGCCAATGATCTGATGAAGCTGATGGAATTATATCGAAGGATGGGTAATTATGGCGGACAGCAACTGATCAGCAGGAGTGTAATGGAAGATTATACAAGAGTTCAATTCCCAGGGAATAATAACCGCAGAGGCCTTGGATTTGATAAACCTCTCTTGAATAATTCCACTTTATCACAAAAAGATTCCTATCCCACAAGAAGTGCCTCACCGGAGAGTTTTGGACATTCGGGGTATACAGGAACATTTGTTTGGGTCGATCCGGTATCTGAAATTTCTTATGTCTTTCTTTGTAACAGGGTTTACCCTTCACGTAAAAGTGAAGCTTTATATAATATGAATATAAGGTCGGAGATCCTTCAGGCGATATATGATTCGATAATTAGGTAGGACGCAAGGCTCACGACGCAGGACTCACGAAAAAATATCATTTAAGTTCTGCTATGTCTCGTGTGTATTCAAACCAATCGTAATCGGCATTTGCTTTGCAGGCTCCTCCATTACCAGTGGCATAAAGCCCGATAAATACTCCGGTGAACCCGCCAACTGTCTCCGAGCTCAAGTACCTTGCCATCACCTTTGTAAGCTCCTTTGGTCCGTAGTTACCCTGGGAATACAATAGGATGAAATTTGCACGTTCTCCTCTTATAATAAGTTTTACAGGTCCTGGTTTCAGTACAGCTTCGGCAGTTTCATGAACAACAGATCCAAATCTCAGCCTGCCAGCTACCACTCTCCTTCCTTTTGACTGCTTGATAATTAAATCAAAGTGAGTTCCATTATTGAGAAGAATCATTCCTGCTTCCTCATTCGCATTTTCGGGATTGAAATCGAGCTCGGTTGCAGATGTAAAATACATATCCTGTATTCTGCGCCCAACAAACGTTGGAGATTTCTGGTCTTCAATCGTCTGTTCAGAACCTATCAGCCTGAGGAAACCCTTATGGGAAGAGAGCGAATAATTCCTTGTATCCGGATATCTTAAGTAGTTCCATTCAAGGCTTAGCTTATCAGAGCTGAATTCAGTTCTGGCTTGTTCTGCCTGGAATGGCTTCAAAGGAAGCGTAGGGCAAGTCATATTTTCGATAATAGTCCCATTGCCATTTACAACCGGCCATCCATTTTCTGGCCATGAGACAGGAGCCAGGCAGGTTTCCCTGCCAAGTGTATGATGTGTGCCTCCTACACTTCGGTATCCATGGAATACAATCCACCATGAAGAATCGTGGGACTGTATTATATCAGCATGACCGATACCCTGTATTGGATTGCCCTGTCCTGCTGCATTACAGTGAGTCAGTATAGGATTGGAAGGATTCGGATTATATGGACCCCAAATATTTTTGCTTCTGGCTATGGTCTCCGAATGAGCCTCTTCAGTACCTCCTTCAGCGGCGATGATATAGTAAAAACCATCCTTTTTATAAATATGCGGACCTTCGGGATAACGACCCCCGGTACCGTTCCAGACTTTTCTTCCTTCTGAAATGAACTTGCCTGTATTCAGATCTATTTCAAACAAAATAAAAGTTGATGAAATAACATATACTTTCCCGTCCTCATCAAAAAAAAGGTCAGGATCAATTCCCTGGGCTTGAATAAAGATCGGGTCTGACCACGGACCTGCCGGATTTTTTGCTGTGACATAGAAATTACCTTCGGCCCCTATATTCGTCGTGATCATATAAAAGGTACCTTCATGATACCTTATTGTTGTGGCGAAAATATTCAAGCCCCGGGGCAACTGAGTGGGCCGGTCAATACAATAACCAATCAGTTCCCAGTTTACAAGATCTTTACTGTGAAAAACCGGAACACCCGGAAAGTATTCGAAAGTACTGTTAACCAGGTAATAATCATCACCGACCCGACATACACTCGGGTCTGACCAAAAACCTGGTATTACAGGATTATGATAAGTTACTTTAGCAGCAGGGTCAAAGTTAGCAGTAAATGCATTCACTTCCATCACTTGAGAATCTGACGATTGTCTTGTTCGATTTGATTTAGTAGTAGTCTGAGAGCATAATACTAATACTGTCAATTGCAGGATCAGATTTAAAAGCAAGAATCTCTTCATGGTTTTTGTTTAAATTAACTATCAGGTTGATTAAGAAAATATCTGTATTTTAACAATTAATAGTTTGTCAAAAACTATTTATCAAATTGAATCCAGTCTACTTTTACAGGGTTATTATCCTTAAGTACCACAATCAGGTTATGAATACCTTTTTGATATTTTGACAATCGTGCTTCGACTGTATTCCAACCAGTACTCTCAGGTATTTTTACCTCGGCAAGTAAGATGCCATCTGCCTTGTCTATCCGGATTTGCAGGGTGCCTCCGGTTTGTGACAAAGCCTGAACATTAACCGATTTAAGCTTTTTATCTCCGAAATCAACGGTATTGTACTGAATCCATGCATTTTGTGTGTTGAGTGTTGTCGCCCAGCCATTAAAGGCATTGAGCGTATCGAGAAGAGCGACTGAAGTACCCGTTTTGCTTATGCTGCTATACCGGTCGATTTCAATTTTTTGAAGGGCACTGGATACTCCCACACCACGAAAAGTGGGTGTCACTTTCCTGATCGTACCGTCGGGGTTAAAGAAGAGGCTGTCAATCCTGACAGACCTGTTCTTATCAAATTTTGGAGAAAAGTCATTATGATGGTAAAAGAGGTACCACTGATTATTGAATTCGACAACTGACTGGTGAATGGTCCAACAACCCGTTGGAGATTCATCCATTATTACACCTGTCACCTTAAAAGGCCCCGTCGGATTATCAGCCATAGCGTATTCGAGCCTTTCGATCTTATTCTGCACATGCGGGTAAGTCATGTAATAAATGCCATTACGTTCAAACAAATATGGACCTTCCTTCAATCCGACCTTAGGCAAGTCACCAACCACCTGCGGATCAGAAGCAAGTTCTAACATGTTCTCTTTAAGCTTTGCAACAAATAAATTTCCCATCGAGTAGTATATATATGCCTGGCCATCTTTATCGACAAACGGACAGGGATCGATACCATGAACATTGTTGATTGGTTCAGATTGTGGTTTATATGGCCCGGTTGGATTGTCTGCAACAGCAACCCCTATTCCAAATCCTCTGCCAGAACTACCCCTGGCATTTGCAGGAAAATAGAAATAATACTTTCCGTTTCTTGCAATACAATCAGGAGCCCACATGCTGAAAGAGGTGGAATCAACCCAGGTTACTTTGTTCTGACTTACAATAACGCCATGATCGGTCCAGTCGGTAAGGTTTGAAGATGAGAATACATGATAATCCTCCATGCAGAACCAGTCTTTACGGGCAAATTCTTTGGGTGCTGGAATGTCATGAGAAGGGAATAAATATACTCTGCCGTTGAAAACTCTTGCGGAAGGATCGGCAGAAAACTGGTCCCGGATAATTGGATTTTGTGCAAATAAAGTATCCAGGGAGAGTATCGTTAATGCAGTAAATAATAAAATACACATATAATTCTTCATAATATAAGTTTTATCTGTTATTACAGGAATCGTCTATAATCCAATAAATAAATCTCAATTAACTTACCGTGAATCAGTTTCAATTCTGTCATAAAATTGTTTTAACTATTTAGATACCATTTCATTTACGGCATTTGAGAGAAATACATATGAAGCACAGATATCTATCACATATTCATTTTCACCCCAGAAGAAAGGCCAGTCTTCTTTGTTTTCAAGAAAATCAGGTTGGAACAATAACAAGCCAGGAACCACACCACCGGCGATAAAAGTGAAATCAGCCCTGTTATTTCCGTAAGCTATTTCTTTTGAACGTGTTCCAACAGCAGATACAAAAGAGATATTTGAATATGGGTGACAACCGAAGATGTAGTTCAGCCCTTTATATACATATTCAGCGCTGATAATATCAGGGAAGGCTTTATTAGCATAGTAATTGGTGATGGCAAAATATATCACACCACTATTTCCACCCCATCCTCTGGAATAAATCGGAACTCCGTAAGGATTTTCTTTGCCATAGCCATCGATAGTTTCCTTATATTTAACGACATAACCTCTTAATTTGGTTTTAAAGTCATTGTCCATATAAGGCAATGCCTGTAATGCCAGAGATATTCCTCCTCTGCCGGCTACTGATCTGTCAAGTCCCGGCCATAATAATTCTGTAAACCGTCTGGAATATTTCTCGTCTTTTGTTGTGATAAATAATTGAAGAGCTGCAGACATTTCACTTCCGGTAACAAACATCTGTTCTCCAGGCTGATTAGTATTCTTAGGTTTATCGAAGTTTTCATCCCACATTTTCGTTGCTGCTGCTAAACATCTGTTAGCCAGAGATTTATTAAAATCTTTCAGTGCGCGATGCGCAGCTGCCAAAGCACCGGCTGTTGCAAAGTCAAGAGCTGCAGATCTGTTAGTGAATGCCCATCTGTCATCCATAGTTCCGCTTGACTTCCCATCTGATTCGTAGGGTTTAAGATCAGGATTATACGGAAGATTGTCAGTTTCATTAATTGCATCACCAAGGTGATGATACTGGTGAAGGTTTGGAACAACAATTCCTCTCACCGGATGACCTATATTTTCAACCTGGGCAACGACGTTCAATGCTCCGTGTTCTATCTGCTGCAGGATATCCGGTTTTCCGTCGGGACGATGAATATCTACGTAACGGGTTGCCTGATCAACAAATGTTTCATCGCGGTCCACTTTGAATTTCTCCCAGGCATCAACGAAGCTCAATAAAACACCTACGTGAGATAAGGTCTGAATGTCAAAATCGCCTGCATCAAACCATCCTCCAACATTCAGGCCCGGAATACGTTCCAGTGATTTATATTTTGTATCTGTTACACCACTCATACTGTAGCCATCAAAATGCTGATGATTTATTGGTGCCTGAAGTGCATCGTCAAGATAAGGAGCACCATGCCAGACGCGGTATGCTTCATTAACCAGCATATGATCCATCTGTACGGGGAACCAGACATCCATTGTAGGGTACCATATTTCTTTATAAACCTTTGGATCAATAATAAAAGTATTGGTCGACTGATCGCCATATTTTATAAAATAAATCCCAGGATCTTTGACTGACGTAAAATCAAATTTCAGATAATTATATCTTAAGTATTTGCCCCAGGGAGCAACATCAGCCGTTAATTTCTCGACAAATTTTCCTTCAGTAGTAACCTGGTAAAGTGATGCCTTTGTTAACGGGGTATCACTCTTATCAAGTTCAATAACAGCGACTTTTTCCTGGCCAGGAAGATAACCCACCTGTGAGAACTCAATGACAGGAGCTCTTTTCCAGTTTGGTATAGCGTTTGGTTCAAGATACCACTGGAGGACAATTCCGGTTTTTTTTGCGGGTAACAAGCTACGAACGATGAACCAGCCGTTTTGTGCCAGGTTACGTCCGTCAAAGAGCATCAATTCTGCGTCTAATGCCTGAATTTTAACGAAGTTTTCCGGATCCTCCGGTGCCATCAGAATCGTTTTACCGGTTGCAAGCGGACCAGGAACAATAAATTCTTTTCTTCCCCTGTCATCAAATGTAGTATGACCTGCGTATTGAAGTATTTTATTACTCAGCGGCTCCATTTTTGTGGAACCCGACGGGTATAAAGGAAATTCACCTGGCTTTCCATCAACCATGTAAGTTTTTCTAAAATATGAAGATGGTATAAATTCAAGATTCAGACCTGCACGGCCTTCAAGTTTTTCAGGAAGAGGTTTATCAAGAATTACAGTTATCAGTACTCCATTATCCTTTGGAGTAACAGTTATCCTTGAATCAAAATCATAATCTTTGTATCTCAATCCCAGACTAATGGTGTTGGTCGCCTTGTCAACTTTCCTGTCGATTACACTTGGCACTAAATCCCATTGTTCAGGTGTGTTCTGTAATCTTACCGCACCACCCGTAGAGGTTCTTACCCCATGATGAATAATTTCTATTCCTGCGTTTTTTTCATCATTAAACATCCCGGTATATTGATTGCTATAGACAAAAATGTTCACACCCGGAGTCTCAAAATATCCTAAATCATTCAATTGGAGTTTTTGACTAAAGGAGCTGTTTGAGAATAAAATAAGCAAAGCTCCGGTAAGAATTATTACTGAAAACTGTTTGAATATCCTGTCCAGGGATTTATACCTTTGACCTGGCACATCAGCGGAAACATAGCTGTTTTCAATTTCGCTTTTCATTTTATTTATTTTAAGTTATTATTTCGCTTTTGTAATCTGATCGCTTATATGGAACCAATCGAAATCAACGAATCCGCCTGGCATTTTGGTAGAATAATTGAACAAACCAAAGCGGTAACCCATAAAGTGTGGCATTGAGTATTCCATTTTAAGCTGCGATCCAATAGATCTCCATGATTTTCCATCGAGGCTGTAATAGAAATAACCAATATCAATGCGGTCATTAAAATCGCATTCAGCCTTCAGATAAACAGTTCTTTGTGTCAGAGGAACACTGTGAACTTCCACTGGTTTGCCAGTTTGGGCGTTTACCATCACAATCGATTTAGCTCCATTATTAAATTTGACACCAACAAGACCATATTTCCGCTGTAAAAGCGCAAGTCCGGCAAAATCGCCGTCCTTCATGTTTGATATATCTATCGATGTCGAACCAGAGCATTCAGGTCCGAAGGTCCGTTGTGTCAGCGTATTTCTTGCCGATACGAAAATTGTGTCAATCCGACCTGTTGTCAGCCGGAGATAACCCTTTCGCTTAGTAACTGACCAGAGATTATTATCGGGGTTATGGTTCCATTGCCAGACAAGCGGAAGAGAACGCTCTCCTTTGCGACGATTGAATTCATCAGATGCCACAATGCCGGGAATTAAACCTTTGCTGGCAGGAAGATCCAGTGTGTCCGGAACCTTCCCGTCAATACCTATAACAGGCCATCCATCCTCCCATTTTATCGGAACGAGATAAGGGATACGTCCTACTGATCCGTAATCACGGAACAGATAAGCAAACCATTTGCCATCAGGGGTGTCAATAAGCCCCCCCTGTGCTACACCTTTATCCTGAAGAGCCAGCCTTCCTTCCCATGGGCCGGTTATCTTATCAGCCCTGTGAACGACCACAGTACGCATTCCACCGCTTGGCCAGGTTATGTTGAAAAGATAATATTTGCCATTTACCCTGAACAATTGTGAACCTTCTCCCAGCCCGCTGTCGTTTCCTGACGGTGCACTTGAATTTTCAATTATCACCTGATTTACTCCGCCTGTTTTGACTCCTGATAAATCAGTATTAAGTTCAATAAGGGTAAGTTTTTTATTGCCAGTGATCATATAAACACGGCTGTCATCGTCA
>Ga0302206_1000512_pt1 | contig 15066 bp, 11 predicted proteins | sample II_Fen_E2_1_FD_194581 | JGI IMG/M metagenome (GOLD analysis project Ga0302206, IMG submission 194581) | Peat permafrost microbial communities from Stordalen Mire near Abisko, Sweden - II_Fen_E2_1 | ecosystem: Environmental > Terrestrial > Soil > Wetlands > Permafrost | place: Sweden: Abisko...
CAGTCCAACCATGAGTAATACTACCACCTCCGAGCGCCGACAATCCGAGGAAAAGCACAAGGAATGAACCAAGAATAAGTATAGGCGTTTGAATTGCCGACAGTGTCATCACACCCTTCATGCCGCCCAAAATAGTAAAGATACCCGTTAAGACTATTAAGCCGATAGCTCCGTACCAGAATGGCAAGCCAAGAAGACTCTGCATGAAGATACCACCGGTAAACGCGGTTACACTCACTTTGGTCAGCACGTATGCTATAAGTGTAATGATAGACAGCCACGAACCAGTACGAGGCGTGTAGCGATTTTTTAGAAAGTCGGGCATTGTGATGATTTTTCCCAATTTATTGTTCATAAGTTGGTAGAATGGCACAAAGAGCCAGCCTAAGATGAGTATCATCCAGCCTTGCATTTCCCAGTGCGCCATGCCTACACCCGCCTTTGCTCCTGTGCCGGCAAGCCCTACAAGATGCTCAGAGCCGATGTTTGCAGCAAAAATAGCTGCGCCAATGATATACCATGGTTCGCCTTTACCAAACAGGTAGTCCTGACTGTCGGCACCCTGTATTAAACGATTGTGTTTTTGAATAGAACGCCATACAGCCCATGCTACTGCCAAAATCCCGACTGCCATAATTATCCAGTCTAGCCAAATAAATTCTTGTGAGTTCCAATTCATAATTTTAAGCTTATTAGTTTATTTAGTTGTAATATTTTTATAAAAATTACGGCATTGTGAACATGCTACAATGAGCAATCCGTTTTGTGCTTAACCACCCGTAGAACGATACCATTAAGAACTAAGAAAAAACCAATCATGATGATCCAGTCTAATGTTGCTATAATAATTACTGTTTGTTATGATTAATAATAAGGCGTTATGTCAAAAATAAACTTCCCGGGTTCAGATAAAAGGGTCAAGTTCAAAGCATATTCTTATGAGTTTTGATTTTGCCCTGAACAAATTTATAAAAATTAATTTAAATGTAAGGTTTACACTTAAAGAAATCTAATATCAGTAAAAACATTTTGTAAATGACTTATAACCAATGATCTTAGGATTGCTTCGTCGCTTCGCTCCTCGCAATGACCGAGTGTTTTACGAGCTTCGTTTCACTCCCTTCCTGGACTAACCTTACCTGCACCGTCATTGCGAGGAGCGAAGCGACGAAGCAATCGCAACATATAGAGACAAATATTATAGAATGGAGTGTTGCGAGCAAAACAAAGAGAATGATTCTATTTCCACTCCAGCAGTGAAGATTTTATAAAATCGATTATTTTCTGATTTTCCTCCTTCCCGTTTCCGGTAACATGCATAGGTTCCCCAAATTTAATATGTATATGATTATTGTGGTTGAGGGGACCAAGTTCTTTGATCCACTTTCCATTACCCCAGAAATCCGTCTTTAAAGCAATTGGGACAATTTCAACATCAGCTTTCCTGGCAAGTTTGACTCCCAGTGAATTGAACTCGTCGGGATTGAATTCAACGCTTCTTGTGCTCTGGGGAAATATAACTATTGAAATGCCATTCTTTAACAAATCAACCCCACCATTCATAACAGCCTCAAGATCTTTCCTCGGATCGGTTCTTCCAACAACAACAGGATTCCTCGACTTCATTACATCTCCAAACAGAGGATGTTTGACCAGGCTTTCCTTCACAACAAAAGTAAGTTCCTTATGAGGACCGATAATCGAAGGTAAGATCATCGTTTCAAGAGTGCTCATATGATTGCTGATGAAAAGCACAGGACCAGAAGGTTTTGTTATATTTTCCATCCCAGTAATATGAAATACCCCGCCCGTATTTTCGATGAACCTTAGAATCTCGAATGAAGAATCAGTCCAGGCTTTTGTATCATATTGCTTTCTGATTGCTTCTTTCCTGGTGCGCAGAACCACATAGGCATATTTCAAGGTAAAGTAAAGCCTGCTATCAAGAAGAATTCTTTCTTTTAAGGAGTAAGTCTTCTTTTCAGGAGTATGATATTCATTTGAATCAAAATAACCTTTCTGCATAGGAATTAAAAATTAAAACCATTTTCAGCTTCTGAAAGGTGCAAAGTTAATTCTCATTTCCAATTTAAAAAAGTCAAAAAAGGAATCGTAGCAGGAATGACTTTTTTTTACAGTTTGCTTATAAGAGGCATTATGAGAAGCATCAGAGACAATCCTGTCAGTATAATTACTGCACTCCAGCCTATTATATTCTGCATCTGATTGTTTACATAAGTGCCCATTATCTTTTTGCTGTTTATTAAAAGTATCATGCTTACAAGAACCACCGGCAAGAGTATACCGTTTAATACCTGCGACCAGATTGAAATTTGAATGAGTGGCGCGTTTGGGATCAGAATTATAAGTGCAGAAATAACCAGTATTCCCGTATAGAGGGTATAAAATTCCTTTGCTTCATTCCATTTCTTATCGATGCCTGCTTCAAAACCAAATGCTTCTGAAACATAGAATGCGGTTGCCAGAGGCAGTATTGTTGCAGAAAACACTGATGCTACAAAAAGACCAAATGCAAAGACCTGAGATGCGAGAGCCCCGGCCAGTGGTTTAAGTGCTAGAGCTGCATCTTTTGCTTCAACTATCTCAATTCCTTTAGGATGTAATGTTGCACCACATGCCACCATAATAAAGAAAGCTACCACTATCGTTGCCACACAACCTACAGTAATATCAATCAATGTGTATTTGTAATGTTTCATTTTCAACCCCTTTTCAATCACAGTTGATTGCATATAAAACTGCATCCATGGTGCTATCGTTGTTCCCACGAGAGCAATAACCATTGCTATGCTCTTTGTATTCATCTCGATCCGGGGATGGATTATTGTAGAACCAATTTCGCTCCATTGCGGATTGCTCATTAAAGCCGAGACCACATATGTAAGCAATGAAACGCTGAAAATTAAAAAAATACGTTCAGCAATCTTGTAAGTCCCCTTAACAACCAGGAACCATACCATTATTGCTACCACAGGAACCGAAATATATTTGCTTACGCCAAAGATTTGCATGCTGCCTGCGACACCAGCAAATTCGGTAGTTGTATTTCCAATATTCGAGAACAGTAGACCAACAAAAATAAAAAATGTGATTTTCAATCCCGCATTCTCGCGAATAAGATCTGAAAGACCTTTCCCTGTAACAATACCCATCCTGGCATTCATCTCCTGAATAACCACTAAAACAATGAATGATGGTATAAGGGTCCATATCAGACCATAACCATACATCGCTCCTGCAACTGAATATACGCTGATACCTCCAGCATCATTATCTACACTGCCTGTAATAATCCCCGGACCGAGGATAGCAAAAAATATTGCAAGCCGTTTTAAAAGTTTTTTTATGCTGAACGCTGACCCTGTCATGACATTGACTTTTATCTCTTATTTGTCCTCCGTTTACGAATAAGGTCTTCAATAACATCATCAATAACAACCATACCTTGTAAATGATAATTCTGATCTATAACAGGGACGGCCAGCAGATTATATTTTGAGACTATTCTGGCAATAGCGCCTACTTTCTGTTCATCGAAGAGACAAACAGGTTCTGATTTCATTATCTGACTTACACTGACATGAGGCTCTGAGACAACAAGATCGCGCAAATTAAAAGTTCCGATAAGCTCTTCATTCGACTCTACTACAAACATATTGTAGAGTTCGGCAGACTCCGGTTTTCTTGCTCTCAATTCAACAAGAACTTCTGCTACAGTGGTGTCGGTGCTGAAAGAAAGGAAATCGGTGGTCATAATGCTTCCTACCCTATCGTCATCATATTCAAGTAGCTCTCTCACCTCCTGCGAAGATTCCGTATCCATCTCTTTCAACAACATCTCAGCCTTCTCATCTTCAAGTTCATCGAGGATATCGGCAACTTCATCAGCAGGCATCTTCTCGAGCACATCGGCTGCTTTGTTTACCGGCAGGTTTTCAAGAATATGTATCTGTGCATTGGTCTCAAGTTCCTCCAGAACATCGGCTGCTTTTTCCTCGTCGAGTGAGGAGAATACTGACATGCTCGATTTTTTACCCAAATCTTCAAGGATATCAGCGATGTCAGAAGGGTGGAGCGTATGAAGCCTGGAATAGCTCTTTGAAAGTCTGATATTAAGATTTGAATGGTCTATAGCCTGAACATCATCCCAAAGGATAAATTTTGCAGGTATATTTATCCTAAAAACTGAGAGTAATACTTTAATGGGTGATGCTATACCAATTCTTCTCAGGAGCCCTTCAATGCCGATATCAACTGCAATAGCGAATGTTCCTGTCGGAAGGGTTGCAAGCCTGACATCATTGACCCTTACAAGCTTGCGTCCATTCATATCTACTATTTGCTTGTCAAGAATATTTTCAACGAGCAAAAGGCCATTACTGACCTCTCCCGCGTCAAGTTCAATCAGGTTCGTACATGTCACATTAAGCACTTCTCGTGCTTTCGTAACCATAAAGCTTTTAAAGGAATAAAATCTGATATCCTTTTTTATTTTAAGTCTGACTCCGGTTACAAGCTGCTGGTTAGGATCATTGTTTCCCGAAGGCATAGTGTTAACAAGTAAATCTTTGATTATTCCAATAGCGTCACCATCGGCGCCAAAAGCTACTTTGCCGATTATTCCGCTTAGATAAAAAGTCGTGAGTGATGTCATTGTCACCTCCTTGCTTTAGCTGATGAAGAAGGTAATGACCAATGGTTCCGGTTATCCTCCTAGATCAGGGTTAAGATTAATATATTCGCCGGGTCGTCGTCCATTAAATTTTAAAAATTGATTTCGCGGACAAAAGTAAATTTCATATCCTTACTTTCCAAATAAAATTATATTAATTTCTCAACTAATTATTAATAAGTTTGGAGTGCCCTTAGTTATTGCCCCTCTGCCGCTACGTGGCATCTCCCCTAAAGGAGCTAATACTGTTGCTATTAGAAAAACTTAACCATAAGATGGAGAATTAATCCCGCCTAAGCGGGAGAAGCGGGGCAATACTTTAGTCACTCCAGGCACTATTCTATTGAATAATATTGGAAATTCTACCTAATTATTGACTATATTAGCTTAAAAGAGGAGTATTTCTTCTGTTTTATTCTTTTTTTACTAAATTTGGACTCGATTATAACGTCATTTAAATTATATAGTGGGAATTTTAAAAGACAAACTTTCAAGCTATGATGCCCCGCAGAAAGCCATGCAGGCTGGCATCTATCCCTACTTCAGGGCAATAGAATCCGAACAGGATACGGTAGTAGTTATAGATGGGAAAAAGGTACTGATGTTCGGTTCGAACAGCTACCTGGGGCTCACAAACCATCCAAAAGTAAAGGAAGCTGCAATTGCAGCGATACGTAAATATGGTACCGGCTGTGCAGGTTCAAGGTTCCTGAACGGCACACTTGATATCCATATCGAACTGGAAAATAAATTAGCCAAACTGGTAGGAAAAGATGCTGCTTTATGCTACAGCACTGGTTTTCAGGTAAACCTGGGTGTAGTATCGGTGCTTGCCGGGCGTCACGATTATCTTCTTCTGGACGAACTGGATCATGCTTCAATAATAGAAGGCAGCAGGCTTTCTTTTTCGAAAGTTATGAAGTTTGCCCATAATGATATGGGTGCTCTTCGAAATAAATTAAAACTGTGCCATAAGGACCGTATCAAACTTATAGTAGTTGACGGTATATTTTCGATGGAAGGGGATATAATAAATTTACCTGAGGTTGTAAAACTTGCCGAGCATTATGGTGCTTCTATAATGGTTGATGATGCTCATTCACTCGGTGTTATCGGGAAAAACGGATCAGGAACTGCATCACATTTTGGTCTTACTGATAAAGTAGATCTTATAATGGGTACTTTCTCAAAATCTTTTGCTTCTCTGGGTGGATTTATTGCTTCTGACAGCGAGGTAATAAACTATATCAAGCATAATTCAAGAACCCTTATCTTCAGTGCAAGCATGACTCCGGCTTCTGCTGCAGCTGTACTTGCATCAATTGAGATAATGGAAAACGAACCTGAAAGGATCAAACATTTGTGGGACATGACTGCTTTGGCTCTCGATGGTTTTAAATCAGCAGGTTTTAATACAGGAAAATCTGAAACCCCAATTATTCCTCTGTTTATCAGAGACGATATCAAAGCATTGCAGTTGACCATGAATCTTCTGGAAGATGGAGTTTTTGTGAATCCTGTCGTGTCGCCGGCTGTACCAAAAGAGGATTCTCTGATAAGATATTCTCTTATGGCAACCCATACAAAGGAACAGGTTGAAGAATCAGTCGAAAAGATTACCAAAGCTGCAAAAGCCCTGCATATATTAAGTTAACCTTTTTAAAAATACAATTTTTGTAACACAGAGAGCACAGAGGGTTCACAGAGAACCACAGAGGCAATATTCTGTGTGGCTCTGTGTCTTCTCTGTGTAACTCTGTGAAACTAACAACATTCTTATGAAAAAGATCATTCTTATTACTGGGATTTCTTCAGGTTTTGGCAAACAGACAGCTGAGCTTCTGGCAGCTGAAGGCCATACTGTATATGGTACAGTACGAAGAGATGTGGAAATCAGTTCCTTAGTAAAAGGGCTAAAACTCGATCTCACTAATGCAGATTCTATTAAGAAAACCGTACAAACAATTATCCAAAATGAGGGAAGAATTGATATCCTCATAAATAATGCGGGTATGCATACGGGAGGACCTATAGAAACCTCTCCTTTAGAAAATATTAAACTCCAGATGGATACCAATTTCATCGGGACGGTTAATCTGACAAGAGAAGTCTTACCGGTAATGAGGAATCAGGGTGGAGGCAGAATTATAAACTTCAGTTCTATCGGAGGACTAATGGGTTTGCCATTTCAGGCATTCTATTCTGCCGGCAAATTCGCTATTGAAGGATTCAGCGAGGCGCTAAGGATGGAAGTCAGACAATTTAATATTGAAATTGTTTTAATTAATCCTGGTGATTTTCATACCAGCAACTCTGCAAACAGAAGGAATTTCCTTGCACCTACTGATACAAATGATCCTTACCATAATCAATTTTTAAAAACTCTGGCTATAATTGAGAAAGATGAGTCCAACGGCTGGGAACCGAAAGTTCTTGCTAAAAAACTTGTCAGGATAGTGGAATGTAAAAATCCACGCCAGAGGTATATCATAGCATCGTTCGAACAAAAGCTGGCAGTGGTCTTAAAGTACATTTTGCCTGGTAAGTTGTTTGCTATGATACTTGAGGATCACTACAAAATAAAATAGTCTTGCGGTCATATAGTCCTGCAGTCCTGCAGTCTTAAAGTTTCTTAGCCAATTCATCTCCACTCTGCCCTTCTTCCCGTTGAGTCTTTGTGCCTTTGCGTCTTTGCGCCATTAATATGATTTATATTCTGCATTCATCACATTTAGAGTCTTTGGTATCCACACCCTGTATCTTGATTCTTCACCCCATGTATTGCCGGCAGAAGCAAAGTCACAGAAATTAATCTGCAGAGGATTACGGAACTCCCCTTCCAGATCAGTGCCGAGTACCAGTGGAGCTGTAAATGACATCCAGACGTTATCGGGCTTCTTTAAGGAAGGGTTGAGATCTACATTACCATTATTTTCTTTAACAACCGCTGATTCGTAAATAAACCCATCAGCAAACCGCGTATCCCGAGCTAATACGACCGGACCTCTTAATATTGCCTGATAACCGTTCAGAGCTATCAGTCTTCCGGTAAGATCCAGCTTCAGAACAATCTTATCAGACATGTTCCATACTCTGGTGATTTTCTTATATACTCCTGACGTAATTCCTGTTACTGCGATTCCATTTATCGTTATTTCAGTGTCAGTGCTCCATTCCGGAATACGAAAAGCAATTGTAAAATTTTCTGAATTCTCAGGATTAACGATTACATCAACCTTATCAGAGACGGGATATTCTGAAATCTGTTCAATGACAACATTATTCTTGGTGTTTATGGGGACGATTGATTTATATTGTCCATACAAATTTATATAGATCTCATTCTGTCCTCCCATGACTGCGAAACGGGGCAACATCATAAATGCCCTGGGACCATTAGCATTGCAGCAATTGATTGGCATGCCGCATTGTTCTTCCCCGGCGTGTCTTATCCCTCCTAGAGGGCTGTATTTGGCTATCTGCGATCCATCGCCCTTCAATGAAGCCATGAGTGCATTATATGTTGATTTCTCAATCTGATCAGCATATAATGAGTTTTCAGTCAACCTTAAAAGATTAAAACACAATTTCATCCAGGTCATGGTAACACAAGTCTCCATTGTATGATAAGTTGGTTCTGTCTGATACTTAGCGCCATTGTAAAAGCATTCAAATGCTGTTCCTGAGCCTGCAATATTAATCTCACTTTCAATGATATTCTTAACAGCCATTTCAACAGATTTCAGATATGCAGGTTCTCCGGTTATCCGATATAATTCAAGAAGCCCTTCATAGCACGACATCATTTCATAAGCTTTTTGTCCATTTTCATATGACCACCAAATTGATGGATGCGGAAATCTCTCCGAAACCGGAGTGCCCGCAAGTGCCCTGCTTATAAGCCTTGGACCATCAGGCCTTTCCCATTGTTCAACTATGTACTTTGCAAAATCCAGATATCTTTTCTCCCCGGTTCTGCGATAGAGATATACCATAGGCTCAAGAATAGAACTGCTTGGCATTCCTCGATAATTGCCTGTCTTCACAATATTAACCCTACCCGGACCAACCTGCGTAAGCAGATTATCGGCCAGCCTGCACGATCCCTTCAATGCTGCTTTGTCTCCTGTCAGGTCATAATAAGCGAGTAAACCAAGCAGAGTATATTTCCTGCCCCAGATATCCCATTGAGTAAGCTGCGCACTATCGGAATAGTTACCTATATATCCCGAAGGCATCTGCGTTGCAAGTAATTTATTCACTGCACTTTGGATAATTATAAGCATATCAGGATCGTGGTTATATTCATAGGATGCAATTGCAGATTGAATCCATTTACCCCAGAACTCACTCTGCCATAAATGCGTTTCATTCTTGTGACGGAATGGTTCGATCAGCAGATCAACATCCTGATTTTTAATCCGTTTTTCAATTACCAGATTTAATTTTTCTCCCAGGTAGCCATCAATTTTAATAGTTTTAGGAGAGTAAGAAAACATCTTATCTGAAACAGAATTGAATGACTCAGATTTTGCAACAGGTTTCTGACCTGAAAGTAAGAATGTTGTACCAATTAGCAATGTAGTAAAGAATAACTTTTTCATATTGATATCTTAAATATTTCAGTTGTTGCTCACAGTTCTTTGAATAAGCCCGGTGAAGTCATTAATATTTATAAGTACGAGAGTTTCAGAATTGTCATTATTCCTTCTCGCACATTTTCTATGCAATTTATAAACAAATTATTGATAATTTCGGCCCTTAACAATTTGATATTTTTTGATATGAATGATTTTGACAATAAAGCAGCAGAATGGGATATGAATTCTATGCACTGGGATCGCTCTAAAGCTATTGCCAATGAAATAATAAAGCTAATTCCTTTAAATAAGGAGATGAGGGCTCTTGAATATGGTGCCGGAACAGGAATAACAGCCTTTTTGCTTCATGATTATCTGAAGGAAATTGTTTTAATGGACAACTCAGCAGAAATGGTCAGGGTGATTAATGAAAAGATTATAAAATCAGAAGTAAAAAATCTTACAGCTTTGAATTTCAATCTTGAGATGGATGATTATAAAGATGGAAAATTTGATCTCATTTTTACCCAGATGGTTTTACATCATATAAATGACATAGATAAAATTATAAGTACTTTTTATAATCTTTTAAACCTTGAATCCTATCTGGTCATTGCAGATCTTTATGAGGAAGACGGATCTTTTCATGGTGATGGTTTTACCGGTCATACAGGATTTAATATGGATTCATTATCAGGGATTCTCAGGAAAAACTGTTTTTCTGATGTTTTTCATGAAACCTGCTTTGTTATTGACCGGAAAATTTCAGAAACTGAGTCAAAAAAGTTTGAAGTATTCATAATGATTGCAAAAAAGCAAAAAACAATTTCTTAAATCATTTGTTAAAATTGTGCACAATATAATCTAATAAACCTCAGATAATGGAAATTACATTTGGCGAAGGCAAAGTTGTAACTGCTTATTCTCATGGACACATAATAAAGACCGATCAATCTGTACATAGCGGTGGACAAGATTCAGCTCCCTCTCCTTATGAACTATTCCTGGCCTCGATCGGAACCTGTGCCGGAATATATGTAAAATCATTTTGTGACAACCGGAAAATTCCGACGAATAACATTAAAATAATCCAGACTGTTGAATTTGATGAAGAAACTGGATTGCCTGTTAATATCAAACTTGATATCAAATTACCTGCTGACTTTCCTGAGAAATATAAAGAGGCAGTCATCTCGGTGGCAGAGTTATGCAAGGTGAAGAAGACTATGGCTTCTCCACCGGTCTTTGAGGTTTTTACCTCAAGTGAATAACTTTTGTAAAAATAAACATCAGGTCTCAATGGCTTTTTTTGCCCCCCATCCCCCCTAAAGGGGGGCTAATTTTCGTCATTGATTAAATAAATAAGTTTACGAGAATTAGTACCCTATTAGGGGGAAGTACCGCGTCAGCGGGACAGGGGGACAAGATATATCCGCTCTTTGCCTTACCTCATTAAATTATCAAGCCAGATACATATTGATCAGCTGTTCATAGAGTTCCTGTTTACCACTTTTTGTTTCAGGTTCTCCAAGTTCGGCTGCAATATCCCTCAGCTTGGCAAGCGTTAGTTTTCCTTTTTCAAAGTCCTTTCCAACTCCCTTATCAAATGATTCATATCTCTTCTTCCTCATCTTGAGATAGTCGCTGTCTTTCAATATTTTATCAGCAATGATAAGAGCTCTTGCAAATGTATCCATGCCACTCACATGAGCGATGAACAGATCTTCAGTATCAGTAGAATTGCGTCGTATTTTTGCATCGAAATTAATCCCTCCGGTTGAGAATCCGCCTGATTGAAGAATAACCATCATCGCTTCGGTTATTTCATATATATTTGTCGGGAACTCATCGGTATCCCACCCATTCTGATAGTCACCTTTATTTGCGTCTATGCTTCCAAGGAGACCAGCATCTGCTGCCACCTGTAGTTCATGCTGGAAAGTATGTCCCGCAAGAGTGGCATGGTTGACTTCAATATTAAGTTTAAAATCTTTATCGAGTCCATGCTGACGCAGGAAACCAATTATTGTTGCCACATCAAAATCATACTGATGTTTTGAAGGTTCCATTGGTTTTGGTTCAACCAGGAATGTGCCTTTGAATCCTATTTTTCTTCCATAGTCGCGTGCCATTGAAAGCATCATACCCATATGTTCGAGCTCTCTCTTCATATTGGTATTATGAAGGCTCATGTATCCTTCCCTGCCTCCCCAGAATACATAATTTTCTCCTCCCAGTTCAACGGTTGCAGAAATTGCATTCTTTAACTGGACGGCTGCATTTGCCACAACTGCAAAATCAGGATTAGTTGCAGCACCGTTCATATATCTCGGGTTTGAAAAGAGATTTGCAGTTCCCCAGAGCAGTTTTACGCCGGTTTGTTCCTGCATTTTTTTCATAACCGGCACAATCTTTTCGAGTCTTTTTTCTATTTCAAAAACAGTACCGTCTCCGACAATATCAGCATCATGAAAACAATAATAACCGGCGCCAATTTTAGTGATAAACTCGAACGCAGCATCGAGTCTGCGCTTTATTTTATCATCAATGGAAGCATCTTTCCATGGATAGAGCCTTGTAGCATTTCCAAACGGATCAGATCCATCGCCGCAAAATGAATGCCAGTAAGCAATCGCAAACCTGAGATGATCTTTCATCTGTTTTCCACCCACTTCCTCCTCCGCATTATACCATCTGAATGCCAGAGGGTTTTTCGATTTTTTACCTTCGTATTCAACCTTCCCTATACCGGGATAAGCCTCTTTTTTTCCTTTGTAAATCATAATTATAATATTTTGTGAAACAATATTTAAAAACCAATTAGCCTAAAAGATCGTAATCCCTTGTTCTGGGATTAACAAAGTACGTAAAGAAAAATTAAATATTTAAAGATCCGCGACCATTTCTTTCCACTCAGAATATGCCTTTTCATATTCATTAGTTATTGTTTTGTCAGGTTCGGTAATACCAACAGCTACAAGTCCATTAAAGGCTTCTTTTTCGGATTTATAATAGCCACAACCTATGCCGGCTCCACGTGCGGATCCTATTGATCCATCAGTATTGTACAAATGAATTACGCTTCCTGTTATACTTGATAAAGCCTTCCTGAAAACCTTACTGAGGAACATATTGGCTTCCCCTGCCCGGATCACTTTAGGATCAATTCCTACCTCCTTCATGATATCAAGACCATACCTGAATGAAAAAGCAATTCCTTCCTGGGCTGCCCTGTACATATGAGCATTTGAGTGAATATTAAAATTTAAACCTTCTATTCTTGCTCCAGTTTCCTTGTTCCCAAGCATTCTTTCTGCGCCGTTCCCAAAAGGTAGAATCCTCAATCCATCCGATCCCGGGGAAACCTTTTCAGCCAGGCTATTCATTTCATCATATGAGAGACTGCCCGTATTCCTTCTCAGCCATGAATTGAGTATTCCCGTTCCATTAATGCAAAGAAGCACCCCCAGACGGGTTTGAGAATTATTATGATTTACATGCAAAAAGGTGTTCACTCTTGAAAGAGGATCATATTTTTTCTTATCAGTAACGCCATATATTACACCCGATGTCCCAGCAGTTGCGGCTACCTCTCCAGGGTTCAGAACATTCAGGGAAAGTGCGTTGTTTGGCTGATCGCCGGCTTTGTATGAAACAGGAATTCCAGCGGGTAATCCAAATTCCTTAGCCACTGATTTTAAAAGGAGTCCGCTGACTGAGAATGAAGGAGCTGCCTGGGGCAACAGGCCAGGATCGAAATTAAAATATTTCAGGAGACTTGCAGATACTTTGTTCTCCAGAAAATCCCAGAATATACCTTCAGAAAGTCCTGTAAATGAGGTAGCTACTTCACCTGTTAATCTTAATGCGATATAATCTCCAGGTAACATTACCTTGTCTATTCTTTCATATAGTTTGGGTTCATTCTCCTTAACCCAGGCAAGCTTTGAAGCAGTAAAATTCCCGGGAGAATTAAGAAGATGAGACATACAATAATCCATTCCCAACGCATTTAAAGCTTTTTCGCCATATCCTACTGCCCTGCTATCGCACCAGATGATTGAATTGCGCAATGCCTTATTGTCTTTATCTGTTGTCACAAGCCCATGCATCTGATAGGAAATACCTATTGCACCAATGCTGTCTTTCTTCTGACCAAGTTTTTGAATACAGCTACTAATAGCGATTTTCAGATTCGACCACCAGATTTCAGTATCCTGTTCAGCCCAACCGGGTTTGAGAGCGATTATCTTCATTTCATCTAAAGGGGAAAAAGATGTTACCAGGCATTTACCCGATTCACCATCAATAACTGAAGCTTTAACAGATGAGCTTCCAAGATCAATTCCAAGTAATAACATATAATATTTGTCTATTTAGTTTCTCTCTGTGAATCTTTGTGAACCCTCTGTGTCCTCTGTGTAAGTTCTTTTTCTTTTTTGTTACACTGAGAAGCACAGAGCAGACACAGAGAGCCACAAAGGTTAAATTTAGCAATAATTACCAATTATACATAGTACCATCTGTTTTTCTGTTTACAGGCAATCGTGCCATAGTATATGGGAATTTCGATGCTGCCTCCTCATCGATATCCACTCCAATTCCCGGAGAATCATCTATCGTCAGATAGCCCTTTTCAAATTTGTAGTTAATCTTAAATACCTCATTTACAATTTCCTGATGAGGCATATATTCCTGGATACCAAAATTATTCACAACCATATTAAAATGAATCGCGGCAGCAAGATTAACCGGCGAGAGGTCCGTTGCTCCGTGAAATCCTGTATTTATATGATACACCGAAGCCATAGCTGCTACTTTTAGCAAGTGGGTTATTCCACCGCCATGTACAATCGGCATTCTTACAAAATCTATCAGTTGCTCAGTAAAAAGTGAGGAATAATCATAAATAGTATTAAAGACTTCACCTATAGCAAGAGGAGTTACAGAATGCTGCCGGATCAGTCTGAGACCTTCCTGTAGCTCTCCTGCAACAGGATCCTCAAGCCAGAAAAGATGGTATTGTTCAAGTTCTCTGGCTAGCCTGGCGGCTTCGATTGGAGTACAACGATGATGAACGTCATGCAACAAATGAATATCATCTCCAAAGGTGCTTCTGACTTTTTCAAATAAAGCCGGAATGAAATTCAGGTATCTGCATGTATCCCAGATTTCTTCATGAGCCAATCCTTTATGTGCCGGCTCGTAGGGTTTATTATCCGTTGGAACGCCGTAGGTATTTTTAATGCCCGGGATACCCGATTGTACACGAACTGCCTGATATCCTTTTTCAATCTGGACACTGATATTTTGAAGTGTTTCATCAACATTTTTACCGTTTGCATGAGCATATACCAGAACTTTCTCCCTGCTTTTGCCTCCAATCAGATTATATAAAGGAGTATTCAGGAGTTTTCCTTTTATGTCCCACAATGCCATGTCAATAGCTGAAATGGCAGTCATAGATACAGCTCCTCGCCGCCAGTAAACCCCACGATAGAAATAATGCCAGATATCTTCAGTATTTCGCGGATCGCGCCCAATTAATGATGGAATACAATAATTCTCAAGATACGCAACAACTGATTTTTCCATTCCGTTGAGTGTTGCATCGCCTAATCCGAAAATTCCCTGATCCGTTATTATTTTCAGGGTAACAAAGTTTCTTCCCGGGCAACATACTATAACTTTTGCTTCAGTTATTTTCACAATCTTAAGATATTTACAATTTCATCTTTTTATTTTTCTCAATACAGTAGGATTTTAACCCTGTGCCCTCCGCCTTCGCTAAAG
>Ga0302206_1000513_pt1 | contig 15050 bp, 14 predicted proteins | sample II_Fen_E2_1_FD_194581 | JGI IMG/M metagenome (GOLD analysis project Ga0302206, IMG submission 194581) | Peat permafrost microbial communities from Stordalen Mire near Abisko, Sweden - II_Fen_E2_1 | ecosystem: Environmental > Terrestrial > Soil > Wetlands > Permafrost | place: Sweden: Abisko...
TCCGCTTCACAACATCCTGGTCCGAGAGGCACTCCGGCTGTTTCGAATGGTAAGATTGTTACATTCGGTGCCGCAGGTATTCTATCCTGTCTCGATGCTGCGACAGGAAAACTTATCTGGAGAAAAGATAATCCGTCAAATGCCTTTCCGGCTTTCTTTACAGGAGCATCTCCTCTTATAACTGACGGAATGTGTATTGTGCATGTGGGTAAGAAGGATGACGGTCAGGTGATTGCTTATGATATGAATTCGGGAGGTGAAAAATGGAAATGGTCAGGAGAGGGTCCCTCATACTCATCGCCTTCGATTATGACAATTGAAGGAAAGAAACTCCTGATAGTAATCACAGAAAAAAATATCATGGCTCTGGGTCTGGCAGACGGTAAACAGCTCTGGCAGATAGCAACTCCTGTTCAACAGAGGTTTTATAATTGTGTGAGTCCATATATCGACGGACAAACAATTTATCTGACAGGCCAGGGTAGCGGTATGAAGGCTACTAAAGTAGAGAAATCAGGTAATGATTACATTACGAAGGACCTCTGGACCAATGCTGAAGTTGGCGCTAAATGGAATACTCCTGTTCTTAAAGATGGATTCCTATATGGTTTTACCGATCAGAAAAGAATATATTGTGTAAATGCTGCAACAGGGCAGACAGCCTGGATTGATAATGCAGTTAACAGCGATTTTTCAACTATAGTGGATTGCGGTTCAGTTATTATAGGTTTAACCAGCACAGATAACCTGTTAGTTCTGAAACCCGACAGCAAAGCTTATTCGGAAGTCGTCAAATATAAAGTTGCAGATACGCCAATTTATGGATATCCTGTAATCTCAGGGAACAGTATATATATTAAGGATGCTGAGACACTGATGAAGTATGGGTTTTAAGAGGTGAAATGTTTTATCTTAAGGGAGTGTTTTACTCCTTTTAGGTTTTTCTTAACCCTTCCCCTGCCCTTCCCTTAAACATTAAGGGAAGGGAGAAAATCACTAATATATAACTAGTTATGCCCTTTCCCTTAGAATTAAGGGAAGGGGTTGGGGGATGGGTTAAAAAAACTTAGCTGGGGACGGGGGTGAGTTCATAAGCTTTCGGGAGGGGGTGAGGCCTTCTACCTCTCTCTCCTCATAAACTCCCCTTTCGAGTTGGTAAGAAGATTCTTAGTAAGGTAAGCAACTCCTGAACCAATTGCAGCAATAACTACTGGCTTGACTGTCATCCAGTTAATTGCACCACCATTGGCAATAAGCTGATAAAAACCTGTGATGAAGGTGCAAAAAATCACAATAATAAGTCCATTAATAAAATCACGACTGTTTAGTTTCAGAAATTTAGATTTCATTTCCATATTTTTTAGACAGACATCATATCAGATCAAATTTACACCATAAAATAATAAAGGGCAAGAGTGATAGATGATTTTCCTGAAGAATATTTAACCACGGAGGGCACGGATTAACACAGACTTAGAAATCAGTGACTTTTCCGCGAACTTCGTGTAATCAGTGGTGAGTATTTTCAAAAACCTTCTCCTGAAGCCAGACGCCTGATGCCTGCAGCCTGTTGCCATCATTTCAGCTTACCAGACTTTCTCCATGAGAAGAATATTCCTCAAATCATTTGGAGTTATATTTTCGCGGATCTCGCCGGTATCAACAACTGAAATAAATCCGGACTCTTCGGAGATAACAACGATAAGAGCATCAGAGTGTTCTGACATACCTATTGCAGCCCGGTGTCGCATCCCAAAACGTGGAGGCAATGTTACCTGCTCTGTAGTTGGCAAAGGACATCTGGCAGCAAGGATCAATCCTTCTTCAATAAGCACAGCTCCATCGTGCAAAGGAGTATTCTTGAAGAATATTGTTTCAAGCAATTCTGCACTGATCCTCGCCTTGAGTATTTCCCCACCCTCAGAAAACAGATCAAGACTACTTTTTCGTCCAATTACAATAAGCGCTCCAGTATTATTTGAGGAAAGCCTTTCACACGCTTTTACAATTTCCTCTGCCTCTCTCGGGCTTGACGGAGCATTTGTTACCAGAGAGAAAAACCTGTTGAATGAGAACCTGCTCCTGGTAATGTATTTGTTCCCGATTACCAGTAAAAACCTTCTGACTTCCGGTTGAAATACAATAATAATAGCTATGACACCAACCCCTATCACCTGACCTAGCAATGCACTTATAAGCTCCATATTCAAAGCTCTTACAACAAGCCAGAAGATATAGATAAAAAATATTCCCAGAAATATACTTAGAGCTGCGGTACCCCTTATTAGCCGGTACAGCTGAAATAGTACTGTTGCTACCAGAACTATATCAATGATATCAAGAATGGTTATATGAAATGGCATAATAATTTGGTGCTGGTTACTGGTTACTTGTTGCTTGTTGCTTGTTACTGGTTGCTAGTTCCATGTTCCTGGTTGTCGTGCCTCTTCTTGAATTTTGTGTTTTGTGTTCCTCGTCACTTGTATTCATTATTTAATCCTGGGTTTTAGGTTCAACCAGCACCTGGCACCCAGTAACTTTCGTTACTCCTATCTTTTTACTTTAGGCTTTTGTCTTAGTTTGACAATTAGCTTCACAGTCTCCACCGCCTCTTTCACATCATGCACTCTCAGAATATCGGCGCTATTAAACAGCGCAATAGCGTTTACAGCAGTTGTTCCGTTAAGAGCTTCGTCTGCTGAAATACCAAGGGTCTTCCAGATCATCGATTTTCGTGAAAGACCAACAAGAACAGGCAGTCCGGCTATTGAAAAATCGCCAAGCCGTCTCAGAAGCTCAAAATTATGTTCAATAGTTTTCCCGAATCCGAATCCTGGATCAATAATAATATCCCTGACTCCGGCCGACTGCAATTTAAAGACACGTTCACCAAACCATTTCAGAATATCTGCAACAATATCTTCATAGATAGCCATATTCTTCATGGTTCGGGGATTTCCTTTCATGTGCATCATAATATATGGAACATTCAGGCTCTCAACAACGGAGAACATATTGATATCAGCATCACCCCCGGAGATATCATTTATTATATGAGCTCCGCATCCCAGGACGGCTTCCCTGGCAATTTCTGATCTGAAAGTATCTACAGATATTATCGCATCGGGAAATTCCGCACTGATCAGTTTTATTGCCCTTAAAACCCGATTACTCTCCTCTTCAACTGATATATCTTTAGCACCGGGCCTTGATGAGTATCCTCCAACATCCAGTAAATCTGCACCATCCTCAAGCATAATAGATGCCGCCTTCAGTATATCAGCATCGCTGCCATAACGGCTACCGGAATAGAAAGAATCAGGTGTAACATTTAATATTCCCATCACTCTGGGGATATCAAGGTCGATCAGTTTTCCGCCTGCATTAATATATCGTGGTTTTTCAGGAAACATCATTTTTAAGAATAGCCGAAATTAGCGAAAAATAGAATAATCAATACCAAATTATATTAAGTTCAACTTAAATCATTTGTTAACTAATTAATTTATGACTTTATCCTCTTGTTTTTCTTAACCCTTCCCTGCCCTTCCCTTTTCTTAATGAACTCACCCCCCATCCCCCTCTCTGCTTCGCAAAGAGGGGGTGTAAGAAACACTATATCAATTAGTTTCCCCCTCTTTACGAAGTAGAGAGGGGGATCAAAGGGGGTGAGTACACATTATGCCAGATGAGAGAGGAAAGTAAAAAATCTTTCTTCGCAATTAAACTTACTTATCATTTCCATCTTTGCCCGGCGGTTATTACATTTGTACTGAATGAAATCATTGAAGAATGAAGCTTTTTGTTATTGAAGGGGTTGATGGGGCAGGTAAATCAACACAAATCAAGTTGTTAAAAGATTTTTTTTCAAAGAAAGGATATGACTGTGAATATCTGCACTTTCCAAGGACAGAAACACCATATTTCGGCGCACTCATTGCAAGGTTTTTGAGAGGAGAATTCGGATCATTGAATGACGTAGATCCTTACCTGGTTGCAATGCTGTATGCTGGCGACAGAAAAGATGCTTCAACGATAATAAGCAATTGGTTAGCAGAAGGTAAGATTGTGCTTCTTGACAGATATACCTATTCCAATATTGCTTATCAATGCGCCAAATTACATGAGGTATCAAACCAGGAAAAGCTCAAGCACTGGATACTGTCTCTGGAGTTTAATCATTTTGCAATACCAAAACCCGATCTGAATATTTTCCTCGATGTGCCATTTGCATTTACCGAAAGGAATTTAACAAAAACACGATCCGGAGATGACCGAAGTTATCTCAACGGCACCACGGATATCCATGAAGAGAGTATGGCATTTCAGAAAAAGGTAAGGGAAATTTACCTCAGAGTATCTGAATCGGATGAAGATCTTGTAGTTATAAAATGCAGCAAGAGCAATGGAGCGATGCTTACACCTGTCCATATATTCGATCTTATTATGCAAGTCTTCAATGAAAGAAAGCTCATCTGAAATGAAAATACTAAGGAATGTAAGCCGGATAATTATTGGCCTGGTTTTTATATTCTCAGGAGTGGTGAAAGCAATAGACCCGCTTGGCTTCGCCTACAAATTTCATGACTATTTTCATGCCTTCAATCTTGGATTTCTGAATAGTTTCAGTCTTCCTCTTGCAATAATTTTCTGTACAGCTGAATTCATTGCTGGTTTTTCTGTATTAACGGGTATTAAGCAGAAAACAGGTATCTGGGGAGTTCTTATCCTTCTTGCAATCTTTACTCCTCTTACATTTATTCTTGCACTTACAAATCCTGTTTCAGACTGCGGATGCTTCGGAGATGCGATCCATCTTACGAATTGGCAAACTTTTGGGAAAAACATAATATTGTCTTTCCTGTTAATAATCCTTTACAGCGGAAGAAATCAAATTAAAACAAGCTTCTCCGGAACAACTGAATGGGTAATTATATTAATAGTTAGTATTCTTTTCATTGTTTTCTCTCTTGCAAACCTGAGATATCTTCCTGTCATTGATTTTCTTCCATATAAAAAAGGTGTAAGAATTGCAGATAAAATGGTTATTCCTGAGGGTGTGCCCGGAGATGAATACCAGACAACTTTTATATATGAAAAAAACGGGGTCAAGAAGAATTTCACTTTAAGCAATTATCCTGCCAGTGATTCAACATGGAAATTTGTAGATCAGAAATCGGTACTGGTAAAAAAAGGATACCAGCCCGCTATTCACGATTTTTTAATAAGCTCAGTAAATGGTGAGGATATTACTCAAAAAGTACTATCCTATTCTGGATATTCTGTTTTAATGATCTCGAAAAAGCTTTCTGAGGCACAACAAAAATCCCTGTCAAAAGGATTTAAACTCGGAAACTATTGTGCAGAAAAAGGGATCAATTTCTATATTCTGACATCCTCAGGAACTGATGAGGTAAAAGGATATGAAAATGGGTTGACATTTTGTTCTGCTGATGAGACAACATTAAAGACAATGTTGAGATCAAATCCGGGTTATATCTTGCTCAAAGATGGCACAATACTGGGGAAATGGTCATGGGCAAATGTTCCTGGAGAGGAGTGGTTTGGGAAACTTTTAGTTGTTAATAAATAAATTAAATTACAATTTTAGGCACTCCAGACTTTAGATCACTTTTAGTACTCGTTTATTCGTATATTTAAATATTATTACAATTTAAACTTTGATTTATATGAGAAAAAAGATTGTAGCCGGTAACTGGAAAATGAATATGGATCTGGCAGAAGGACTGAAATTTGCAGGATCTATTGAAAAGTATTTCAAGGAAACTCCTTCAGATAAAGCATTGGTTATTTTATGTCCTCCCTTCATACACCTGGCCGGAATTGCTGAGATTCTTAAACATGGTAAGGTTGCTCTCGGAGCCCAGAACTGCGCAGCCGAAGCGTCAGGCGCGTACACGGGTGAGGTCTCAGCCTGGATGGTAAAGAGCACTGGTGCCCAATATGTTATAATCGGACATTCTGAACGAAGAACCTATTATAATGAAGATGATAAACTTCTGAATAAGAAAACATTGCTAGCTATTAACAGTGGTTTGAAGGTTATTTTCTGCTGTGGTGAAGTATTAAAAGAAAGAGAAACGAATCAGCATTTTCTGATTGTGAAAAGACAATTACAGGAAGGATTATTCAGTCTGACAGAGGAACAAATGGATATGGTTGTTGTAGCCTATGAACCGGTATGGGCAATCGGTACAGGATTGACAGCATCCCCCGACCAGGCTCAGGAGATGCACAAATATATCCGTGATCTTGTTAAAGAGAAATATGGCAATGATTGTTCAAAAAAACTACCTGTTCTATATGGTGGAAGCTGCAAGCCTTCAAATGCCGCAGAAATTTTCTCTAAACCCGATGTCGATGGCGGACTGATCGGAGGAGCGGCTCTTAAAAAGGAGGATTTCACAGCTATAGTGGAGGCTTTCTAACCCCCCTTGCCCCCCAATTGGGGGGTTAAGAAAACCCTGTAATGATAAAGCCTCCATTTAAGGAGTTAAGAAAACCCGTAACGATAAAGCCCCCCATTTGGGGGGTTGGGGGGTTAAAGTTGAGGATAAAAAGGACTTCAATTGTGAAACAAAAAGCATAATAACAAATTACCTGCATGTTAAAAAAGCTGATAATTCTGATTCTAATGATACAGGTCTTTATTACCGGCATATTGTATTCTCAGACCAAATCAGCCTTCTCTGGAGATCGCACAAAATTCGGGACGGAACTTACTGCATATATGGGGCCAAACCTGAACCTTGTTCAGCTTGCTAACCTGAAAAGATTCATTTCCAGATGGGACAGCACTGCTTTCAACGCAGAAATCATGGACAGGATAATGGATGTCTCGAGTCAGCTCTCATCGAGACAAATGAGACCCATTCCCCATTTCAATGATTATTTGTTAACCCTGAATAATTTCATTGATTATAAACGTGACATCTCATTTATCAATAACTGGTTAAAAGGATTAAGTGAGCTAGTATTTAATCAGATGTTTACAAATGAGAATATCGACAGATTCTTCAAAAACAGTAGCCTGATGGTGAAAGAGAACGTTCTCTTCGAATCAGGAATTGTAAAATGGAAAGTAAAAAATAAAAGTCTTGAATTTTTACATGATACAGCAATCTATGTTGCTATTACCGATGCTACTTTAACATGTTATTCCCAAAAAGACAGCACCGAAATATATAACGTAACCGGAAAGTACTATCCGGAGATGCAGCTATTCAGAGGGACACAGGGTATCGTTACCTGGGAAAAAGCCGGCTATTCCCGTAAAGATGTCTTTGCTCAACTAAGTGAATATACCATTAATATGGCAAAAAGCAGCTTCAGTGCTGATACTGCAAAACTTACACATAGCGTCTATTTTAAGGAACCGGTTACAGGATTGCTTTCAGACCAGGCAATAAGCTTTGCCACTAAGGAGAAAGCTAACTTTCCCCGTTTTGAAACTTATAAGAAGCAATTTAAGATTAATAATATCTTCAAAGGAGTTAATTATGAAGGAGGGCTTACTTTTGAAGGCGCAAATGTAAAGGGTACGGGAGAGAACGCGGTACCGGCAAAAATTACTCTTTTAAGAAATGATACTCTGTACCTTAGGATACGTTCAAAAGAGTTCCTCTTCTCCAAAGCTGGTCTGACAAGCCAGGAAGCTTCAATGTCACTTTATCTTGATAAAGACTCAATATACCATTCAAATCTCGGTTTCTCGTATTTTGCATCTACCCGACAGGTGAATCTTTTCCGCACGAATAATCCTGTTTCAAAAAGTCCCTATTTCGATTCATTTCACAACCTCGATATGTACTTTGAATATTTATCGTGGAATATGAATGAATCGAAAATTATTCTTTCACACGCAAGAGGCGCATCATTGGGACAGGCGCAATTCGAGTCCACCTCGTATTTCAATTCAGCCTATTTTTTACAGCTTATGGGACTCGATACATATCATCCCTTGAACCGCCTGATGAAATTTGCAGAATGGTTCTATTCAGAGACCTTTCCTGTGGAGGAATTTGCCAAGTGGCTCGACAAACCATTAGAAGCCGTAACAGGCTTATGCATAGATATGGCCAATAAGGGTTTCATTTACTATGACCGTACAAATAATGAGGTTACAATAACGAAGAAAACTAAGGACTTCCTCGATTCTTATGCAAAAAGGAAAGACTATGACATCATTAATATAGTAAGTCAGACAAAAGCACCAACCGATAATGCTGTTCTGGACCTGAAAAAATACGGCCTGGCAGTAAACGGAGTATCTGGTGTCGTTCTCAGTGATTCACAAAAAATTTCAATTTATCCTTATAATAAGCAACTGATAATCGGTAAGAACAGAAACATTACTTTCGACGGAGTTGTTGAAGCAGGTCTTTTTACAGTATTCGGTCATAAATTCACCTTCAGCTATGATACCTTTAAAATCAGACTTCAAAAAATCGATTCGATTAAAATCTCTGTTGAAACAGATAAAAAGGATCAACTGGGCAATCCATTGGTTAAGAATGTGGATAATCTTATAGAAATGGGAACTGCTGAACTTTATATCGACAATCCCAATAATAAATCGGGATTAAAAAGTCTTAAGCAATACCCCATAATCAATGCAACATCCAACTCGTACATTTTCTATGATAAGATACCTGGTCTGGAAGGAGTTTACAAACAAAAGGATTTTTATTTCAAGGTTGATCCTTTCACCTACGAAAATATAGATCACTATTCAAACCAGGATATGAATCTTTCGGGAGAATTTGTTGGAGGAAACATACTCAAACCTATGAGGCAATACCTTGTTATTCAGGAAAACAACTCCCTCGGATTTAATATGACCATTCCACCGGAAGGAATTGAAGTATATGACAGCCGGGGAATTTTATACAATACACTGAGTATGAGCAATAAAGGACTGATTGGCAGCGGATCGATGAAACATTTAACTTCTACGACAGTATCGGATGAATTCAAATTTTATCCTGATTCAATGCTGACACAGGCTTCTACATTTAATACGGTGAAAGACTCGTCAGGAATATTCCCGATTCTTAGCAGTAAGAATGTCTCAATTAAATGGCTTACTCAAAAAGACCAATGGATAGCTACCAATTCAGCAGAAAATACTTTTAACATGTTCGAAAACGGAACAACCCTTGACGGTAAATTAACTCTCTCCCCTGCAAGAATGAACGGAACCGGTATAATTAATTTAACCGATTCGAGGATCACTTCAAATCTTTTCAGTTTTTATCGAATGCGATAAAAGCAGATACAGCTGATTACACACTGAAATCTCTTTCAACCAACGGTTACTCCTTTATTGCTGAAAATGCAAATACTGAGATCAATTTTGGTCTAAAAATGGCTCATTTCAGATTGAACACCGATTCCTCTGTAGTAAAATTCCCCGAAATTGAATATATCTGTACAATGACAGATTTTTCGTACAATATGGAAAACAGGGTGCTCAGCATGGAGCAAAAAGGAAAAACGAATACTCCTCTTCTGACAACTGATAAGCTGCTTAAACTTGATTTTAACAGGCTGGATAAGCCTACTTTCTTCGCTACAAACAACCGCTCCGATACAGTCGCTTTTTCATCATGGAAAGGCACCTACCACCTCGACCAGGAATATATTGAGGCGGAAAACATCAATTATATTCATATTGCAGATGCTCTTATTCAACCTGATAGCGGAAAGATAATAATTAACCGCAGGGCAAAGATACAGCAGATGAATAATGCTATTATTGCTCTGAACCACAGGCATATTCTACATTCTGCAAAAATTGATATTGAATCGACCAAAAGATATACAGGCAGTGCTGTTTATGATTATACAGATGAAAATAAGCAGATCCAGTATATTAATTTTCCTGTACTGGAGGTAGACACAGCAACAACATATGCAAAGGGCTATATCCCTGATTCTCAAAAATTCATGTTAAGTCCGGCTTTCTCATTTACCGGCGATGTTGCACTTTCAGCCAGGGCTGATGATATTATATTTACAGGAGCTGCAGGTATATTAAATAAATGCAAGGAAATAGAGAGCTATTCAATAAAATTCAAATCACAGATCGATCCGAAAAATATTTTGATCCCGGTAAGTGACAAACCAAGAGACATAAATGATAATCAGGTTTTCTCCGGATCATTTATTAATACTGATTCTGTTCATATTTATCCCGCTTTCCTTTCTGCACAAAAATCATGGACGGATATTGCGCTGGTGAATTCAAATGGCTGGCTCTATTATGATAAACCAAAAGGACGATACCTTATCACCGCCCGCGAAAAACTGATTGATCAGACCCTTCCGGGAAATATGGTTGCATTCGATAAGAACTACTGTGTGCTGTCGGGAGAAGGAAAAATTGATTTAGGTGCAAAACTCGATCTCGTCAAACTAACCAGTGCAGGCAAGGTAATGCAAACACTCGATTCAGGGAAAGTAAATATAGATGCAATCGTTGCCCTTGACTTTCATTTCTCAACTGAAGCCCTGAGGATCATGGCAGATGAGATAAGATTGATGCCTTCCCTCAAACCTGTTAATTTGAATACTGATCTCAATAACAAGGGGATGAAGGATCTGTTAGGAGTGAATATTGCCGCGCAACTGAAAGAGGATATGGATCTGTATGGCGCAGCAAGAAACCTGCCTAAGGAATTTACTTACAAATTACTTCTCAACGATGTAAAACTTTTCTGGAATGAATCTACATCATCATTCCGGTCGAGTGGCAGGATCGGAATAGGATTCATAGGGCCTCAACCTGTAAATGTGTATGTCGACGGATTTATTGAAATTCAGCGCAGAAGATCCGGCGATATGATTGATATTTACCTTAAGGCTGATGAATCAACATGGTATTATTTCTCTTATTTCAAAGGAGTGATGATGACTCAGTCGGGAAACAACAACTTCAATACAGTCATTGCCAAAGCGAAAACCAATGACAGGAAAGACCCGCAATCATCGGCAAAAGTATCATATATATATATGAGTGCCGTTGAGGACCGGCTTGCAAAATTCCTTCAGAGGATGAAAGAGAATAAAGCTGAAGATGATTCGGGAAATCTTAATGGACTTATAAAATAATTTTACTCCTCTCTCCCAGTTCAATAAGCTCAAGATCGTGGATACTTTTCCCATCTATCTGAAACCTTATTGCAGTCATGTATTTATGGAAACCATTATACCCGGCAGCGCCCGGATTTATAAATAAAAATCCTGCTTTTTTATCGTACATCACCTTCGCAATATGTGAATGCCCACATATAAAAAGATCAGGAGGAGTATCATATATTGCCGGCAGCAGACGCCGTTCATAGTGCCCGGGTGTTCCTCCAATATGAGTAATCCAGGTACGAACCTCTTCAGACATAAAAATCAAATTCTCTTTGTAAACACTTCTGACAATGGCATCATCAATATTTCCGTAAACGGCTTTAAGTGGCTTGAATGAAGCGAGTTTATCGGCCGTTTCAATATTACCAATATCTCCTGCATGCCATATCTCATCACATCCTTCAAAATGATCAAAAAGCCTCGGGTGGATCCAGCCATGCGTATCCGAAAGAAGACCAATTTTCATGTCTTAAAAAAATTAACCACGAAGGAACACAAAGGTTTTCACAAAGTCACTCAAAGGTTAAATCAATTTATCTATTTTTGTAAAAAAGGTTATCTATGCAGATATTTTATGCACCGGATATTATCGGGAATACTTATTCTCTCGACGATAAAGAATCAAAACATTTAATCAGGGTATTAAGAATGACAAAAGGTTCGAATGTCAGGCTGATAGACGGTAATGGCAATCTGTATGAAGGGATAATCAGCGACCCGGATCAAAACAAATGTACTATCGACATTACGGAAAAAATAGCTGACTTTGAAAAACGAAATTACAAACTTCATATTGCAATATCACCATTAAAGAATCCCGATCGATTTGAATGGTTTATAGAGAAGTGCGTTGAGATAGGCATAGATGAGATTACCCCCCTGATATGCAGGAATACTGAAAAGCCAGGGATAAAGAGCGAAAGAGTTAAAAATATTATTATCTCAGCAATGAAACAATCGCTAAAAGCAACTAAAACGGTTTTGAATGAACCCTGCAATTTCAAAGAATTTATGGGCATGAAGTCAGATTCTATCTGTATGATAGCACACTGCGATGATTCCCTGATAAGAAGAAGAGTATCGGATGTATATACTAAAGGACGGAACACCATCATTCTGATAGGACCTGAAGGTGATTTCACGAGAGAAGAGATTGATTCTGCAGTTAACAGCGAGTTCATTCCTGTTCATCTTGGAACAAGCCGTCTGAGAACAGAAACGGCAGGCATTGCTGTCTGCCATTCCATTTACTTTATGAATCAGTAAAACAGACTTCATCTGGCCATAAAGTTAATTACCTCTCCGATCCTTTTCTTGGGAATCTTATAAATTTCAGTGTACCTGCAGTTCTGACACGTGAGAAAAGTAAATCGCCGGGTATGAAGTTCCAATATTTTTGTCCAGAAACTGCTGAATGTCCACATTTCACCTATTTCGTATTGCTTGTTTCCACATTTTGGACAGGTATATTTTAATACCTGATTTTTACCATTAATATGATCGTGATCATCTTCAAAATTTTGCTTCATAATTCATCTGATTTTATGTTTTCTGACTTTGATTTCCATCTGCCTGATTTCCTGAGAGCCTGATCGAGTATGTACTCAATCTGACCATTGGTGCTGCGGAACTCATCGGCTGCCCATTTCTCAAGAGCCTTGAGTTTTTCCTGGTCTATCCTGAGAACAAATGGTTTTTTATCGCTCATATCATGAATGCAAAGTTCCTGTATTGACAATGGGTGTAGCGTCTTTATCCCCGCACAGAACAACCATTAGATTGCTTACCATAGCAGCTTTCTTTTCTTCGTCGAGATCGACAATTTTCTTCATGGATAATTGCTCCAGTGCCATCTCAACCATTGAGACTGCACCTTCAACAATTTTAAAACGGGCTGACACAACTGCTGAAGCCTGTTGCCTTCTCAACATAGCATTTGCAATTTCTTCAGCATAGGCAATATAGTTGATCCTGGCCTCTATAACTTCAATACCACATATTTGCAATCGCTCCCTTATCTCATTTTCAAGCTCATTATTAACCTCTTCTCCCCCGCTTCTGAGAGCAATGACAGCTTCATGATCTTCGAAATTATCATAAGGATATAATCCAGCAAGTTTACGAAGAGCCGCATCACTCTGTACCAAAACAAAGTGCTGATAATCATCCACTTCAAAAACAGCTTTGTATGTTTCTGCAACTCTCCATACAAGTACCAGTCCGATCTTTATTGGATTACCAATCTTATCATTGACCTTAATTGGTTCGCTGTTAAAATTCCGTGCTCTTAGAGAGATCCTCCTTTTTATATAGAACGGATTTACCCAGAAAAAACCATTCTCTCTGATTGTACCTTTATATGCACCGAAAAGCACCATGACACACGCTCCGTTAGGAAAGACAACTGTGAATCCCAGGACTGTGAAGATAAAGAGCAAGGTGAGAATTACCCCGGGCCAGATCATTTCGAATGCGAATCCGGCAATTGCACCACCAAGGAATAAAACAGCCATCACTACAGCTAAATAACCCGATACGGGTTTAACAATAATTTCTTTTTTCATAGAATATGATATTATATTAATATCACAAAGATATTACTTTAAATCATATTTCCAAAAAAAAACACAGGAATTATTCCTGTGTTCTTTGCGAATTTTTAAACTTTTTTCCTGATCTTCTTTATCAGGTTCGTTGTCAAACATCTCTCCGGTTCGGGATTTACCTGCCGGAGTAGGGCAATTACATCATAGAATTCAGAGTTAAAACCCCACGCATCTCCAACAAGATCTGTCTCTTCAACTTTGATATCCTGATATGTAATAAAAGGAGTAGAAATTATTACCATAGGCTTCATGTTTTCGATTTAATTGAAAACGGCCCTCTGATATAAATTATTGTATAGTTAATTACATAAATATTACAACTTCACCTTTTTTTCTGACTAATTAAGAGTAAGACTGATTTTTTTCTCGACCATAATTCTCCTCATGTTTATCAGGGCATATCTCATACGACCAAGAGCAGTATTGATGCTGACATCAGTTATCTCAGCGATCTCTTTGAAGCTTAATCCTGCATAATGTCTTAAAATTACAACTTCGCGCTGGTCGTCAGGCAGATGGCTTATCATGTTCCTGATATCCTTTTGAATCTGCCGTTTAATCATATCATCTTCAACGTTATCTTCAGCGAATGATTTTGAATTAAACAGATCGGATTCATAGTTGTCATTGGAAATAGTATTCATCTGCTTGATTCTGCGGAAATGATCAATAATAAGGTTATGAGCAATCCTCATCACCCAGGAGATAAATTTTCCATTATCGGAATATTTACCTGATTTGACAGACTGAATAACTTTAAGGAACGTGTCCTGAAAGATATCTTCTGCAAGAGCCTGATCGCGTATATATAAACTAATATATGCGAAAACTTTGTTTTTATGACGGTGGATTAGCTTTTCAAAGCATGACTGCTCACCTTTTATGAACCTCAGAATCAGTTCATAATCGGAAATCAATTTATTCATAACTCACTCTTTAAATTAACTAGAGTAGAGATATTCTATAGGCAGTCGGTTTTTAGTTTGTAAACATTACAGATACAAAGAAAGTAATTATTTTGATTTGAAAGTATTACTTTTGATCTTTAACAGAAATTTAACAAGTTTTTTAAAGGATCAGATATGCAGGGTTGTATTGAAATCAAGGGGGCGAGGGTACATAATCTGAAAAATGTTAGTCTTAAAATTCCCAGGAATAAACTTGTAGTAATAACCGGTGTATCAGGATCTGGAAAGTCATCTTTAGCCTTTGACACTATTTATGCTGAAGGTCAGAGAAGATATGTCGAAAGTCTCTCCTCATATGCCCGCCAGTTCCTCG
>Ga0302206_1000515_pt1 | contig 15035 bp, 16 predicted proteins | sample II_Fen_E2_1_FD_194581 | JGI IMG/M metagenome (GOLD analysis project Ga0302206, IMG submission 194581) | Peat permafrost microbial communities from Stordalen Mire near Abisko, Sweden - II_Fen_E2_1 | ecosystem: Environmental > Terrestrial > Soil > Wetlands > Permafrost | place: Sweden: Abisko...
CACAATATTACTTTGTGAAGCAACCTGAAATCTTATCCGGTCTGAGCTCGGCGCAGCCAACCGAGGACCGACGAGTATTTACTCTGTATAGCAACGTGGAATTTTATCCGGTCCGAGCTCATAGAACAATTGCCGGGCAATTGTTCTATAATTAATTAAACCGTCCGAGTTAGGTTTTGAAGTTTTTTTAAAGTCTTGATGGAAGCTTGTCCAAAGTGAACTGTCTGGCTGATACGCTTTCGCCATGTCAGTCACATAACAACTAACTATGTATTCAGCTCTATTTCAGTGCACTATATATGAATTTATAACGTCAGATCGGTATTGCTAATCAAATCTATCAAATATTATTCGGATTGTGGAACATATTTGATGTTTATTCGGAAAATTTTGATGGATGAGTCCTGGATAAACGGACAGAGACTATGCGTCAGAATGAAATTGTCTAGGTGGGATATTGACAAGGTACGATACTTTGAAACCTAACGGCCCGGCGGATTGTGGTCGCAGACGAACAATAATTAGTTGCCGTGAGCTTGCCCTGAGCGGTAGCAAAGTGTGTCAGGGTTAGCATGAGTTTTTGTGGCACCCATCCCGATAGCTATCGGGACGGATGCCACAAAATTTAAAAAGTAGGTTAAATTCTTCTCTCATAGACTTTTGAATGCGATGAAAAGATCGTCCGGGTTGCAAAAGGGAACCGGGGATCGATCATAATTCCACTTTGCAAAGCAACCTGAAATACATCTTCAATCCGAGCTCGGCACAGCCAACCGAGGACCGACGAGTATTTACTCTGCAGAGCAACGTGAAATTTTATCCGGTTCGAGCTCATAGAACAATTGCCCAGCAATTGTTCTATAATTAATTAAACCGTCCGAGTTAGGTTTGCGTAGCATTTTTTATTGGTCACGCAGGATATGAGAACTAGGATGATATTTGTCAAGGATAAAAAGTATATCTGTTAGTGGCTGATTATTATGATTGTATTGATAACTAATATTTAATGTTTGTAGTTATGTTCCACAGTTATTACTACTTTGCCTATGTGGGCTCCTTCGCCAAAATGCCTGATTGCTTTAGGAACTTCATCAAACCTATAAAGTCCATCTATCACGGGTTTAACTTTACCGGCTTCGAAAAGCTCATTCATATAATCTAAATCCTTGTTTTGCTTCAGGCCAACAATACGTATATTCTTTTTTCTGATCATCGAAATCCAAGGCCCTAGTAATAAAGCCTGTAAAAGCCTACCCATGGAACCTCCAACTGTGACATAAATTCCCTTTGGACATAAAGCTCGAACATAATCGGATATAGAACGATTTGTTTTAACGTCAAGAATTAGATCATAACAATGTCCATTTTTAGTGAAATCTTCTTGTTTATAATTTATGACATGATCAAAACCGATTGAGCGCATCATATTAAATTTATGAGAGCTGTCAACACCAGTAATTTCAACTCTATATAATTTGGCAATCTGCACAGCAAATGTACCTACTCCACCACCCGCACCATTAATCAAAAGTTTTTGACCTGAATGAATATGCCCTTTGTCACGAAGACCCTGTACCGCAAGCATTGCTGCTTGAGGTATTGCCGCTGCTTCCTCGAAACTCATACTGACCGGCTTTAATGCCAATTCATTTTCATGAGCGCAAGAATATTCAGCGAATCCTCCCCATCTGCCGCTTAGATCCCCATAAACTTCATCACCAAGCCGAAACTTCTTTACGTTTTTTCCCAGTGCTTCAATTCGTCCTGCTATGTCGGAACCGAGTATTTTTATCTTCGGTTTAAAAAGACCATTGATTAGGCGATTTATGAGATCACCTTGAAGAAGACCCAAATCCCAATCATTTATTGAAACTGCATGGACTTTAATCAATACTTCATTTTCCTTGGGAATAGGTTTATTTACCTCTTTTAATTCAAGAACATCAGGTGTTCCGTACTTTGCATAGACAATTGCTTTCATCTTCTTTTTTATAGGAGAATTAGATTGTTACTTATCAAGGACAAAAATTACATCGAAGTTGTTTGTTGCGGATGAGGGCTGAGCTATGAAAACTAACAGCCCGGCGGATTGTGAGCGCAGCCGAACAATAATGAGTTGCCGTGAGCCTGCCCCGAGCGGTAGCGAGGGGTGTCAGGGTTGGCATGTGTTTTTGCAAATCCCGTCCCGATAGGTGGACGAAGGTTTGGTGTCACGATGAAACTGTCCAGATGGCTTGGTCCCGATAAGCGTGCAGAATCTGTCATGTCACGATAAAGTTGTCCAGGTGTGGGGTGCGAAAACGATGACAACTGCGTGTCGGCTTGAAACTCTATTGACTTTGTCTTGGCAGCAGGATTAGTCCGGATAGAACTAGATTTACTAAATGGGTTAAACTTTTCTCTCATAGACTTTTGAATGCGTTGATAAAATAGTCCGGGTTGCAAAAGGTAACCGAAGATCGATCACAATTCCACTTTGCAAAGCAACCTGAAATACACCTTCGATCCAAGCTCGGCGCAACCAACTGAGGACCGACGAGTATTTACTCTGCAGAGCAACGTGAAATTTTATCCGGTTCGAGCTCATAGAACAATTGCTGGGCAATTGTTCTATAATTAATTAAACCGTCCAAGTTAGCGCAAGTATTGATTTTCTTTAATAGAGGCAACAATTCTATAAATTTGGCTCATTGGTCTCAATCACTTATAACCTTGTCCCTGTTAACATACAATTAAAAAAGTGATGAAGAAAGTCTGGATTGGCTCAAAGGTATTATTACACCTCTAAAAGTCAGTGTTTCACCATTATTATGTGACATTTTAAGCTCAGTTTTTCCTGTGGGTGAGACAGTCATTGTAACTGCTAAATCTCCGATATGTCCAGTAGTACGGAAACGTATTAAATATTCTTCATTTGATTTTTCTGTTTTGCTTAAATCATAGTTTAAAAAATTCCCTCTCAGCGGCAGATTCTCAATCCCCCAATTAGTTGTTAAGTATGTATTAGGTTCAACTTGCATAATTATCTTATTTGAGTCAATTGCTATGTAGTTTTTTTGGCTACTGACGTCAATCATACCACTTGATTGTGAGAAAGCCCTTGATTGATCACTCATATAAGTGACTTCAAGATAGAATTGGTGATTTGTAACCATTCTCTCAACTGATATTGCTGTTAATTCCTTTCCAGCTTTATTTTGTTCTGTATTTAATTCTTTGCTTGTTTTTGTTTTCGAGGAATTTACTTCCTGAGAAAATGCTCCTAGCACAATCAGACTCATACTTAAAAGAAAAATAATCTTTTTCATCATAGTTAATTATTAATGAACAAATTAATTAACTAAAATACAGCAAATTACATGCCAACTTATTGGTTCAGGGTTATGTCGTGTCAGAGATCAGGTTTTAATAGAACAGAAATTCGTCCAGATATTTGAAATTTTCTAATCTGTTAGCACAAGTATTTTACTTAGGTCGTGAGAGGGGCAAGTCGAGGTTTAAAAGCAAAACTACCTTGTCAAGGTGAAACTATATAAACAAGGAGCGATGGCTAGGTCCAGATGCGTGAAATATTTGTGCTAACGGCCGGGTGGTATGATTAGTTGCCGCAAGCGTCGCGGCGTAAATGGTTTTTGCTCTTCCATCCAGATGTGCTGAAGGTGTCTTGTCACGATATAGTTATCAAAGTTGGGTAGCAAAAACCATTGGAGCATGAGCGTCGGCCAGCAGCCCTATTGAATTTGTCTCGGTATTACTTTGTCTCATAACAGGGCAGGATTAACTGGCAGGCTCTTTTGCAGTTTTGGGTTAAGAGTTGGCGTTGAGAGAGCTGCAAAAGAGCATGACAGGCTCGACAGGATATTTGTCAATACCAGTGTATTAGGTTATACTACACAGTTATTTTCAAAACAAAATCTCAATAATCTTCTTTAAGTTTTCAAGATTGGTTCTAATACTATCGGAACCATTAATTAAAGTTTGAAGGTCTGTATTAATGCGTTAACTCCTATCCATTTATTTTTTGGTCTAAGCAGACAAACTTAGTTTCATAAATTTATTTAGTCGTTTAGTGAGTTAATGCCTTGTTCTTTAAGTCTTTCTAATCCGTCTTTCATAGCCTTAACTTGCTCTGATGGATGTTCTTGCCATATTGTGACTTCTCCGACAACTTTAAGAGGATGTGTTGAGCGATAAGATTTTGTTGGATTACCAGGGAATTTTTTATTTGTCAAATCAGGGTCATCTTCAATTGCTCCTGTTGGTTCCACTAAATAAATTCTTTCACGTCCTTCTCCAAGAGCTAGTTCTGCACCCCAGATAGCAGCATCTAATGTCGCTGTTAAGAAAATATACTTTGCATTTTTTCTTTGTCCAAAGTTAGAGTTAAAGCCAGTTTCGATTAAGTCACCTATCTTTAGGTCAACCTTTGTGCCGTGAAAGTATGTCTGAGAAAAAGGTGTTGGACTTTGTCCATAAGATTTGTTCTCGTATTTATTTTGTTCCATTGTTTAGCACCAGTTTTTTAAAGTCCATCAATTTGTTTCTGTGTAGTTCTTAAAACTGTTTAATATCGCTTGCCAACCACTTTTTTGCATCTCGATTGGATTTTCAGTTTCAGGGTCAAATATTACAATAATTTCGGTTTGGTTATTTATCTTTTTCAACTTTACTGTAGCTGTTCGTCCACCAAATTCATAAGTAATTTTTCAACATCTATGATTTCACTATAAATTGCCTCAAAGTCAAATCCAAAACTACCGTCTTTAGCTTCCATTCTTGCGCGATATTTTCCACCAATTTTCATATCGTTTTCAGCACTTGGACAATGTCAACTTGGATCGCCAAAATTCTATTTTTTAATATGTTCTGGATTTGTATAGTAGTCCCAGACTTTGTCTCTGTCGGCATTTATGGTCGCTTGAACCATTATCCTTTCTGGTTTCATTTCTGATTATTTTTAGTTGCTCTGAATTTTAAAATATCGCTTATTAACTCAACTGGTAAAGATTGATAAAGTGGAAATTGAACTGATCCTTTTCCTTGCTTATAAGTAGATAGTTGTTTTTTAAATTTTTCATGTCCAGTTGGAGTTGTATAAAATCCAATATATTTGGTAAAACCTCCAAAATAAACCAATGGTTTTTTATTTGATTTATAGGAAGGCATACCGTATGATATGCTTTCAATTGCTTCAGGTGCATTGTTCTTAATCATTTGGCGTACAATTTGCAACTTAGTCTGTGTTTCTATCGGAAAAGTTGAAATATATTCGTCAACTGTTTCTATTTCTTTGTTCATTACTTTTATTGTCATTATAAATTGGTGCTAAAGACTGTATAAACGTCATAGTATCTTTTATTTCTGAGTTGTGCGTTGCGTCTTTTCCGTTGCTTCTGTTCATCTTTTAGACATAAAACAATTCCAATACTTAAATGATGAAGTCATAGGTAAAATATGTTAAGAGGACTTTTTTTTTATTCGAAACCCTTAGAAGTTATCTGATTGTAAATCTCAGTAGTTTTGTTGTTCTCTTGCCCCAACTATATTTATTGATGGTGAGATCAGGTTGGATAAAAAGCATGTGTTTGGCAGCAGTATGAGCTGTCGCGCTGGCAGCTGCCAATATTTCGGTGTCTGGCGGTGTATGATGATATCTGATTCACAGTAAAATTATGGACAAGAATTGGAATTGTCTCGGTAGTGTTGTTATTTTCTGAAAGAATCTGATATGTACGTCATAAATTCAGGTAAAACTTTACGCCAAAATGACCAGTCATGTGCACCATTATAGATTCTGAATTCATGTGTTATGCCCTTAGATTTCATAGCTATATGTAATAATGAATTGTTAGCTGATAATCGATCATCGTCTCCACAAACGATATACCACTTTGTTTTACTTTCAGTATTTTCTGGAAGGTTTTCAAAGTAACTGATAGCATCATATTGTTTATACCATTCTATCAGTGTCTTTTCACTGACATTTGGAAATCTGTTTTTAAAATATTCGGATTCGTATTTTCTCACAGCTGCGCTTAATGCACATGTTACAGAAAATAAGTCAGGCTGATGCAAAGCATACTGAATAGCAGCTTGTCCTCCCATTGATGCCCCGGCAATTGCTCTACTTCCTTTTTCTGATCGACAACGATAATTTTTTTCAATGAATGGAATGAATTCTTTAAAAAAGAAATCTTCGAAATTAAAATCTCCCTCAGGATCATTAAAATAACTAATTCTTTTTGATCCGAAATTGGCATCTGGAGTAACAACAATCATAGGGGTAATGTCTCCGGCTAGGATGGCTTTATCTAAAAATTGTTTCAGTTCTCCATAGTATAACCATGATTGATTGTTAGGAATTGTATTAGCAGGACCAGCAGGATGTAGAAGATAAACCACTGGATAAAAATGGTCAGAAGATTCATAACCTGCAGGTAAGTAGATCGAGAATTTGCGATCCATTTTTAAAATGTTACTATAGAGTGTTTTTGATTCGTAAGCAGTGCCTTGAGTTTGTGCTTCAACAGCAATTGTCAATAATAGTGATGTAAGTGTCATTGATAGAATTCGCATAGTGTTGTAAATGGTTTAAAACTGGTTTATAGGATCTATTAATAATCAAAGGTATAAAGTATTTTGAGTCCAAGTTGTCGAAGGAAATTTTGCTTTTTTCTGTTAGCATTTCGGGCCAATTTTTAAAGCTGTCAATGAGTACTTTTTAATTTTTTATTCATTTCCTCCTTTTGGTGTTAACAATTTGATGCCGGTTAAATCTGCTTTCCCGTTTTTCAAGAATTCGTAGGTTATCCGGTCTGCCTGACAGTCAATAAACTGGATCCTTTTTAAACTTTTGTTTTTAAAAAAAGTGTTAAGAATGATTGCATTTTTAAAAGTCAACTTGGTAAAAGAGCAGTTTTCAAACGAGCAGTCCTGTAATGTACCATTGAAAATAACATCTGCAATATGAGAATCAATAAATGAAGTGCAATTCCATATAGCATCGACAATTGTATTTTTCGCGAAACCACCAGATTTAATTATCACTCCGGTAAAATCAGCACCAGTGAAATCGCAATCGGTGATATAGGTATGTAAAAATTCAGTTTCTTTCATCGAACAGTCTTTGAAAAGATTGTTTGAAAAATTGGAGTTTTGGATTTGGCTTCTGCTGAAATCGGAACCTGAAAAATCACAGGCAAGCACATTATTGCTTTTTAGAAGAAGTCCTGACATTTCAGAACCAGAAAACTTGCAGCGAAGCATGTTAGATGAACTGAATTTTTCGTGCAGATTCTTTAATCCGGAAAAGTCAGCATCCATCCAGTTCCCGCGTGACATATCCCAGCTACGATTAATCTTCTGCTTTGAGTATGATAAATCATTTGTTTGCTTTTCCGAAAACTCATTTGGAGTTAATTCTGTCGAAACAGGGAATAAGCCTTCTGAAAAATAGTTAAGGTCAACACCCAGAATTTCTGCAAGGCGATTAAAAGTAATGATATCAGGCATTGATTCTCCGCGCTCCCATTTTCCGACTGCTTGTGAGCTTATGAAAAGTCGTTGAGCAAGTTGTGCCTGAGAAATATTTACTTTCCTTCGAGCTTCGGCAATTTTATTGCCAATCATTTTAAAGTTTACCATATCTTCTGATTTTTAAATTGTTTGATACGGCAAAGTTATTTTTGAGAATTTCCAGAATCAAAATAAATCGAATACTTTTAGTTGTTATTACGCTACTTATAGTTGTAAATCAACACTCAAAAGTAGTATTTGTTGGATTTGAGATTACTCAAAGGCTTAATCCCGGTTATTAATTGATATTTTGCTTTTATTGTTAGCATTTCGTGCCACCTATTTTATTTTCGAAACTGTCATGTTGATTGCAATTTGTCCTTGTAATCGGACACCGAGAGCCTGAATGCTAACGGCCAGGCGGATTGTGAGCGCAATCGAACAATAATGAGTTGCCGGGAGCCTGCCCTGAGCGGTAGCGAAGGGTATCAGGGTTGGCATGCGTTTTTGCAAATCCCGTCCCGATAGGTAAGCGACCGTTTGGTGTCACGATGAAATTGACCAGATAACGTGGTCCCGATAAGTGGCAGGATTTGTCATGTCATGATAAAGTTGTCAAGGTGGCGTGCAAAAAACAAGGCGCCAGCGCGTCGGCCGACAGCCCCAATGATACTGTCCCGGTAGACGAAACTGTCCGGGTGCCACAGGATTTAATAAATGGTAAAAAGTTTAAGAGCATAGAACTGGGGTTGATTACAAATCTGTCCTGGCGCTGGCGAAGGCACTTAATTAAACCGTCCGAGTTAGCGGATAGGCTGTTATTTTTTATTCTTGCAGGTATATATTGTTTTTCGTTCTGTTACTTCATCACCAAATGTCTGATCAGTCAAAGTGTAGGTTTTAATAGTAGTTCCGCAGCAGTCGTATAAAACAATTACCTGATAAGAATTACACAGAGGATCATTCATAATTGGATAAAAAACTGTCTTTTTTTGATACGTAGCCTGAATAATTGAAATTTGACAGGAACAATTTGTAAATGATGCCTTTAATTCTTGTAGCCAGGAATGTTCTTCCAGTGGGTAATCACAATTGCAAGTATTGTCTTTCTTTTCACAGCTCAATAAAAGAACTAGTAATACAAAAATAATACTAAGTTTTTTCATATGATTAGGTTTTGGTTTTATTCGACACTACAAAAATCATACCCTCAGGTAATAATAATCTAGGATTTTCGTAGGATCAGTTACATATAAGTCTGTTTTAATATCTTTACCGTTAGCGGTATGCATATATTTGTTATGATTTAATCATATTTAAAAGCCACTCGGCTTACCGCTAACGGCCAGGTGGATTGTGAGCGCTGTCGAACAATAATGAGTTGCCGTGAGCCTGCCCCGAGCGGTAGCGAGGGGTGTCAGGGTTGGCCTGGGTTTTTGCTAAGTCCTGATAGATGGATGAAGGTTTGGCGTCACGATAAAATTGTCCGGTGGCGTAGTCCCGATAAGTGGGCAGGATTTGTCTTGTCACGATAAAGTTTTCAAGGTGGCGTGCAAAAACCATGACAACTGCAAGTCGGCCGGCGACCCTATTGACTTTGTCTAGGCAGCAGGAACATCCCGATAGCTATCGGGACGGGTGCCACAAGATTTTATAAGTGGGTTAAATTTTTCTCTCATAGACATTTGGAGCTTATTGTGAAGTAGTCCGGGTTGCAAAAGGCAACCAAGGATCGATCACAATTCCACTTTGCAAAGCAACCTGAAATACACCTTCGATCCGAGCTCGAAGCAGCAAATTATCTATACTATCCGTGTTAGCATTTCGGTCCAAGCTTAAAACTCTCACGATGCAAAGAATTTGTCACGATAATGGAAATTTATAATGTTTCCCGGTCCCAGCTTAATGGCAGGATTTGTCATGTTAGTGTATTATTAACACTTCTGGTGAGTCCGGCGCAAATATGCTGTTAAAAAGTTGTCATAGAGTATGAGAAAACAGATAAATAGGAAAACCATTTTACTGTACTTTTTGTGGGTTGCCTTTTGGTTTCTGTGATTTAATAAGTAGATATTGCAATATTAGAATGTAATCGCAGCTTGGTATCGATTTTTTTTCGCTCCAGGTAGTATTTCCATGATTTCCAGTGGAAGTATGCATTTCCTTATAATAATTATACCCTTTATTGTAATTAAAATCAATCTTATAACGTTGTCGTATTGATGATGAAAATCCAAAGCAAAACTGATTAAATATTCTTTTTGGTGGAATTATGAAATAACCATCCCTAAATAAATTATAGCCATATTCATTATATTCAATTCTATCTGGGGGAGTAATAAAATCTTGATGCTTTATATTAATTTTTCCCGTCAGGATAAGATTTGGCCTCACTCCAAAATATATAGAGGGCTTAATTTTGAATAATTTGAATTGATATTGTAAAGTAAGAGGGAAGCAAAATTTATGAATTTTAAGAATCTCCCATTCTTCAGAATAACCATCAGTTATAGGTAGATTATCAGTTAAGCTATAAGATTTATAACCAGACATTTGATATTGAAGTCCTGTTGTGATTTGAAAATGATTTCTTAACAACCATTCTTTCGATATTCCAGCCAGTGGACTAAATATAGGATTTGTCTTTGTAGTTATTCTAGTCCCCCAAGATTCATAATAAACATTCTCAGTATGGAACTGAGAAATGGAAATCCCAAGTTCAAAACCAATCTGAGATTTAGGCTGTGAGATTCCAAATTGAGGTATATTGGACAAAAAAATGACTAATTTTAGAAGGTTACTAATTTTTATTTTCATTTTTTTATCTATTGATACTCTGACTACAATCAAATTTAAACAAATTTTAATAAATGAATTTTGATGGGATTATACTAAATGAATATCGGTACTTAATCTATAAGTAGTCATTTTTAGGAATTGTTGCATATCACTCAATGTTATTAATGTTTTTAATGTTTTACTAAGTATTTTAAATCCCGGTGGTCAAATGTTATGTTGCTTTTCAGTTAGCATTTGGGCCCTTTGTCTGCTATAGGTAACTGTCACGCTGTGTGTAAATTGTCAGCGGTTACATGCTCGTGGGCCTGAATGCTAATGGCCCGGCAATATGGAGAGGTTGTGTTACCCAACGCAGCGTCCGGGCAGAGTCCCGGTACTTTAGCCTAGAAGTTGTCACGGTGCAAGGAGCGTATGGCGCACTTTTTGCCATCCGGGTACAAGTTTTATTGAGTGTTACGCGTGTCGGTGTACAAGGTTGATCGGAGCCGCGAATTTATCCCCGGTTACAAAGTTAGTGGCAGGCACTGGCGCAGTGTCACGGTACAAATTGTCTCGGAGCCAGAAAACTGTCAAGGTGCAGGATTTGAATTGCAGACAGATGCGTGTCCAGGTGTAACGGCCATTACAAATTTGTCTTAGGTGCAGGAGCAATGGCAAAAAGTGTGATAAACAACTTACCCATATTGTCCGTGGTGGCGGAAGTTGTTTTTGTTCCTTTATCTGTTTTGTCTTGGATCAAAGTCCACTATCCATTCAATACCATACTTGTCTCTAAACATCCCAAAATATGAACCCCAAGGACTGTCAGCAATTGGCATTTCAATTTTTCCAGCTTCTGAAAGTCCATTAAATAATTTGTCTGCTTCTTCTTTGCTTTCTGCACTTATTGAGATCTTACTTCTGTTTTCATTTTCGTTTGTACGTCCCATACTTTCTGGAACGTCATTGGCAATTAAAATGTTTTTGCCAATAGGCAATGCAATGTGCATTATTTTATTTGCATCATTTTCTGTCACTGGAAATTCAGGGCTAGATAGTTCTTTGAAACGCATAATTTTTGTGAATTCTCCGCCAAATACTGATTTGTAAAAATTGAACGCTTCTTCTGCATTTCCATTAAAGTTAATATGGGGATTGATCTGTGCCATTTCATTTTGTGTTAAAAATAATCCATTTTATCCGTTTGGTTGTTCTTTTGGAAATTTAGTAATATCCATATAAAAAATTTCCCAGGTGTGTCCGTCAGGATCTTCTATTGTCCTTTGTTGCATAAAACCATAATCTCTCATTTCATGTGGTTCTGTTCCACCTGAGTTTAATCCATTAGTCAAAATGTTATTTACTTCATTAATACTGTCAACTGACAATGAAAAAAGACCTGCTAAATTTGATTTTGTGTCGGCAATAGGTTTGGTTGCAAAGGTTGTAAACTTTTCGTGTGTCATAATCATCACAAAAATATTTTCACTCCAAACCATACATTTGCCTGTGTCGTCTGAAAATTGAGGATTATTTGAAAATCCTAATGCAGCATAAAAGTTCATTGATTTTTGAAGGTCTTTCACTGCTAAATTGATAAATATTTGCTTTGCCATTTTTTTCTTTATATTTTTTAAAGATTTATGCATCAGGTATATTAGGTTCTACTAACCGTTTTAATTTGTCTAACGATTCTTGCCAACCTAGATAACACATTTCAGTTGGTATTACATCTGGTATTCCCTCTTGTGTTGCAAAAAGTTCTGTACCATATAATACTTTGCGTAATTCAATTGTAGTAATCATCTGCCCTGGCAGGTTTGGGTCGTCAAATTGATCACTATATTTTAAAAGCTCATTTGGTATAATCTCTAGATATTCACCACCAAATGAGTGGCTATTACCCGTTGTAAAATTTGTAAAAGACATTTTGTATGTGCCACCAATTTTTAAATCCATACTGATTACCTTACAAACAAAACCATAAGGGGGTAACCAAGACGCCATTGCGTCAGCATCTATAAACGCTTTATATACTTTATCAGGACTCGCTGAAAAAACTCTATGAAGTGTAACTTTATTATTTGCCATGGTTTTATTTTAATAGGTAAACAAGATTATACACATTTTGTTTTCAAAGTTTATTTTCGTGGAGCTCTTTGTTAGTGATTAGCGTACAATTACCGCCAACGGCCCGGCGGATTGCGAGTACAGCCGAACAATAATTAGGTGCCTTCGGAGCCTGCCCAGAGAGGAAGCGAAGGGTCACGGTGCCTTGTTTTTGCCAGTCCCGGTAGATGGCAGTTAGCTTCGGGTCTCGGTGAAGAGCAAAAAACGAGCCACCAGCGCGTCGGCCCACCAACCCAAAGATGCTTTCCCGGGAAACGAAACTGTCCGGGTGCCACAGCATTTTATAAATGGAACAGAGGTTACTCGCATAGATTTTGGGCTTGATTACGAAGCTGTCCTGGGTTAGTGGACCGTGTCCCGCGAAACCTTTGTCATGCTATAACGAATTTGCCTCCAGTTAACAGGCGAAGCGGGAAGGCAATTAATTAAACCGTCCGAGTTAGCATTTCGTACTTTTTGTTCGGTCTTGTTGTGCTTATATTTCCCATCCGTCAATGACTCAGGTCATAATATTGTCAATTCTGCAATTAAAAATAGCAACTCTGCAACAAAGATTTATTTGTAAGATTTTCATCCATTTACTTGGTTGACAATTAACGAAATAAGAAAAAGGATGAAAACTCTGAATTATCTATTTATAGCATTTATGCGTGGAATTCTAAATAGAATAAGGGATTTAAATCTGAAACTTATTTCAGTTAATCCTGGTGAAACCAACAGTTAATAAATTTTACTTAAAAACTTAAGATCATGAAAAAATTAATTTCAACAACCCTTGTGATTGCCATGTTTTCAGTAATGGCATTTTGCCAAACAGAAAAAAAGGATTCTGCTTTTAGAAGACACACTATTGGAAGCACACTTTTCCTCCTCGGCAATATTGGAGATTCTGTCAATTATTTTCAATTGCATTATGGATTCCAGCTCACCCCAAAGGATAATATTATAGCAGAAGTTATAACTTGGACGTTTTATGAACCTGAGGGTACATATATGCATTCTAAGGAGTATTACCCTGGTAAGGTCAGAGCCTATGGTGTAGGATTGGGTTATCAGCGATTCCTGTGGAAGAATTTGTTTACCACTGTTGAACCTACCTTTTTTCTTCAGCAATTCTATAACACAGATAACAAAAAGATCCAGAAGGGTTTTCAGTTGTATCTTCAATTTATCCTTGGTTACCGATTTGAATTCTTTAATAAACGTCTGTTCGTTGAACCTGCTTATGCCATCAAATACTGGCCTGTTAACACCAATTTCCCGGAATCTTTTGCTGCTATTGAAAGTGGAGCACCTAAATACAAATGTGAGCCCAGTCTGAATTTTGGCTTTAGGTTCTGATTGGATTGTGCATAAATTGTCTGTAGAAAACCGCAGCTAACCCAACTGTTCGTTCCAGTCATAATTATTTCTCAATTCTAAATTCTATATATTTCGTTGAATCTGGTTTCCCTGGAGAAATTCTGAGTTCGCTATAATCATTGTTGAACTCCAAAATTGTTGAAACAAAAGTATTGCCGTTGCAGATGGGTTTTGTAGAAAGAGCGTCCGTAATAGTCACCAAACTAATGTGCTTATTATTTAATATTACTTTTTTTATTGATTCTAATCTTTCATCTGTGAAACTTATAGATTCAGGAATTGAACAATATAATGCTTTTAAATTAGCTAAATAAGCTGGATGATATGAGTTATTTGTAAGTGGTCTATTTGCATGGAAAGTATAATTTTTTGTTGTATCCGGCCAATATTCAGTAACCAGGTCAGAAGCACATTCCAACGATATTATATCATGTTTTGAGCCAATAATATAATTCTGACCTGAGGCATGCTTCACTGCTTTTATAAATTTAACAGCGTCTTCAAATGAGGCTTTTTCTAAAACACCTCTTGCGACGCAACAAACAGGTAGTCCATTAAGTGAACTCTTTAAATCAGACAACGTATTCTCCGTAATCCCTATATTTTTATTCAACCCATTTGCTCCTATATATCCAACAAAAGTTGTCACTAACTTTCTTGACTTGGAACCTTTATCTTGTATGTCTAACAGAATCTCAAATCCATGATAAAATGGAGTAATATCAATATTTTGAGCAATATAATTTGAACTTCCGTCTTTTTTATAATTGTTTATCCCAACAGAAGTACAATGATGTGGTATACTTATCAATCTTGTATTTGTCCATATCTCATCGGTGAGTTGAAATGCAAATATGATATTAAAATCTATTCCAGAACCGGCACTTATCCCTTTAATCTCTTCCAATAAATCCGGTGTCCATTTTTTAATTGCAGGAATATAATCAGTTGAATCGAGAAACATCTTTATGAATTCATCTGCCGGTATTTGATAATTATCTTCAATATCTTTTTTCCATAACTCAATAAGTTTAATAATTCTGTTTTTCATAATTGCCCCATGTTGAAATCCATTTTCATATGGAGTTCCATATAAGTGCAGCATCGGCAAATTAGAATAAGTTGTGTCAAGAATTTCAACTTTATTCGAATCAACAATAATATGATAGGAAGCTATGTAACAATTAGAAAATATGATAATGAAAATAATTAATAAGGTTAACTTTTTCATTTATTTTTAAAGTTAAATA
>Ga0302206_1000516_pt1 | contig 15024 bp, 12 predicted proteins | sample II_Fen_E2_1_FD_194581 | JGI IMG/M metagenome (GOLD analysis project Ga0302206, IMG submission 194581) | Peat permafrost microbial communities from Stordalen Mire near Abisko, Sweden - II_Fen_E2_1 | ecosystem: Environmental > Terrestrial > Soil > Wetlands > Permafrost | place: Sweden: Abisko...
TAGCGAAAATGAATATAGATGAAAGAAGTGGCAGCATTCTTCAATCCCATTAATAACCCTGGATGTTTCATTCACCGCTTTTTTTGATATAAATACCTACTTTTACAGAAAAAACATGGATTTTTCTCTTTTATTAAAAGCTGCTCTTTTCAAAGGACTAACTCCCGATGGCATCGAAACAATTCTCGCATCGGTTCCTTTCAGCATCAGAAGGTTTCAATCAGGATCAATGATATTTCAAAACGGTGATCAGGTCAGTTCTCTTATCATTGTGATTAATGGAATAGCCAAGGGCGAAATGGTAGACTATTCAGGAAGGGTCATTAAAATTGAAGATGTACCTGCCCCGGGAGCTATAGCCTCTGCATTTATGTTTGGAAACAGGAATAGATTTCCTGTTAACGTTTTAGCTGTTTCGGATGTGGAATTACTTTTAATCGAGAAAAAAGATTTTCTTGGATTGTTAATGCGAAATGATCTCCTTCTGGTTAATTTTCTTGATATGATCTCAAACCGGTCTCAATTTTTATCTGAGAAGATTAAATTCCTGAATTTTAAAACAATTAGGGGGAAGCTCGCTCATTTTATCCTTCAGAAATCAGAAAAGCAAAACGATTCAATTTCTTTAGGAATGACACAAAATGAACTATCAGATTTCTTTGGTGTGGCAAGACCATCCCTGGCAAGGACAATAGGAGATCTGGAAAAAGAAGGTTTTATTGAAGCAAAAGGTAAAAACATACGGATAATTGACAGAGTAGGACTGGCAGACATGACATTTGACTGATTGTCATGTCTGTGGCTCAACTACTGAGTCTTTTGCCATAGGCAGGGTAATAATAAAGCAGGTCCCTTCTCCCTGTTTGCTTTCAATTGATATGGAGCCATGATTGATCTTCACCAACTCATAACAAAGTTTTAGTCCAAGTCCAGTTCCCTTTTCATTTTCTGTTCCAGGTGTGCTCTCGACTTCTGTTGACGTAAAGAGATACTTTTGTTTTATTTCGGGAATACCTGTCCCATTATCACAAATTTTAAGCATTATAACTTCCCCATACATAGTTTTATCCTTAAGCAGAATGCTTATTCTTCCACCTCTGGGAGTGTACTTTACTGCATTTGACAAGAGATTTCTTATTATTATGTCAAGGAGATCCTTATCAAAATATGCAATTGAATTCCCAACCTGGGTAAAATTTACAGAGATCTCTTTTTTATCCGATGTCTCTTTGAATATGCTCAGATTGGTTAATATTATATCTGCCAGATCACGCCTCTCGGGAGAATACTTTATTTTCTCCTCCTGATCTCTTCCCCATACCAGCATGTTCTCAAGCAGACTGATTACAAGCTGTGCATACTGTATACTTGAATTGGCGAAAGTATCGTATTTCTCTTTGTACTCTTTTTCTTTAAGAAGGTTAAGCATGTACAAAATATTTACCACAGGGCTCCTTAAATCGTGCGCAATTACAGAGAAGATCCTGTTTTTCAGTTGAATGGTATCAGAAAGCTGTTTGTTCTGCAAAGCTATCATTGTGTTCTGCTTCTCAATTTCTGCATTTCTGTTTTTTAACTGTTGAGTTCTTTCATTTACAAGAAGTTCCAGGTTACGATTTACAAAAGCAAGTTCATTCTGCAGTTTCTCCTTCTCTTTGAAAGCTCTGATCCACTTATACATTATAAGAGCTGTCTGAATGAATACAAACAGTACAATAATGTAAGTGAGCAGATATCCAAAATTACTGTCCGAATTACCTAAAGATACTTTTAGGTCATGAACGCCACCGTATAACAGAAGAATAAAGGCTAAAAAATACATTAAATCGAGTCCCTGTTTCTTTATTGCACCCAGAAAACTTTTATATAAGAGATAGGATATCAAAAGAATCATTATGGGATAGTAACCTGATGTGGTATAGCTGAAGATCCTTACAGGAAGAAATAATGTCAGACAGGACGCAATTAAAAAGCAAACAGTATTGATCCAGGCAAATACCCTGGCAATAACTGAAGGATAAAGATTATGTACAAACCATGACCAGCCTATAATAACCATAAATAAAATTAGGTATTCAAACCTGACTACCCAGATCCAATCCATATCGAAAATGTTAAAGATCAGGTAATGTGAAGTAAAGAGAGGTCTTAATGCTAAACCGATTGTAGTAATACTGAAAGAACCCAGAAGTTTTTCTGCTGGATTGAGTATGAAAAACAGGAGGAAAAATATTGAGAATCCTAACAAGAGGCTTATCACGGACCAGTCTGCAGCCCAGCCTGCCGCAACCTGTTTCTGGAGATCCAAGAATGTTCCAAGCTTTACAGGCAACCAGAAACCGCCTCGACGATGATGGTAATTTGAAACATTTATTATTATCTTCAATGAATCCGATTCAGGAGTAATTTTAAAAAAATTTGTTTTATATTCTGGTTTGGTTTCGATTATTGACTTTCCTGGGGTACCATTTCCGCCAATATATTTTCCGTCAATATAAATATCGTATGAGGAATCAAAAACAGGAAGATCAATAGCCAGTGCGTTATTGAATCCTTTTGGAAACAGTACGGTCAGACAGTAAGTGGCATATCCGAATTTTTCAGTCTTTACTGATTCCGCCGGATAATCTGTCCAGTATGATGGCACTTTCCCAAAATAGTCAGGTTTTTGGGTCCTTGTACTGAAATCAAAAGGGTGCAGCAACTTCTTCCAGTAAAAAGCCCATTCTCCGTTGAGCTTAATAATGAAATGATCAGGATTCTTAATCTGGCGAAGATCAAGAATCCCTTTTGACGCCGTGGGATAAGTCCCTTCTGCATTCAAGGTGAATGTAAAGAGAGAAAACACTATGAAAAAATGGACCGGCTTGAATCTCATTAAGGTATTTGTAATACAAATATATTTCTTAGAACAACTGTGCTCTTAAAATTGCCAGTGAGTTTACAATTGACACAAGAATAATAACAAACAAAGCCTTATTCATATCTGGTAAATTGGTTTGGTCAGGTTTTCAGACTGCAATATACAAAAAAAGTAAAGGCACCGGGCGGTGCCTTTACTCGATTAACCTAAACCTGATCGTTGAATACGCCGAATGGCGATTGTAGAGAAATTAAATATCGTTAATTTAAAATTTTCAAATCTTTTGCAATGATTAAACATATAACAAACCAATTAAAATTTTGTTCGCTTTTTTTGTCATTATTCTTTGTCATCATTCAATGTATAGACGCCTGAGAGGCAGAATTGTTGCATAGTCTTTTGTTAATGTATTGTTAATCATTTGTTAAAATTTTATATATATCATATATTCAGATGATTATAATATCAAAATAGTAAGTTCGAAATGAGCTGAACTTTCTATTTTAGCCTGAAAATCATAGAGTCTAAAGTATAAGCTGCAAAAATACCTAGTCCGCCGGTACATCGAGGATTATGAGATTCTGATCCGGTCCTCCGCCTCTTACATAAGACAGCTGCTTCCTTCGGCTCCTTTCTAAACAGTGATTCTCCGCTTCTCGCCTCCCTTACAAAACCACTTATTGTATAATGTTCTGGTACCTGGCCTCGGAGTGATATAGATACAAAAGAAAAGAAGAATAAAAAACAGAAAAACTTAGAGGTCACATCGATCGGTTTGTTGAATAAAACGTTAAACGCTTTATTTTATTGTAACTCTTTAAGCTGTTGATATTTTTTTTAACTTGCGCTATCGAAGAACTCTTATGATCGCAAAACTGAAATACCGTTTTATGATGCAGCGTCTTGGCAGAAGGCTTTACTGCTGTCTTATGTTCTACAATTCCTGATCAGTTTTCCTGTTCGATTATTCTGAACAGAATATTCCAGCCTGTCAGTCTCTTTTTATTTCAATTCATTTCAATTTATTCCTATTTATTTCTCCCAAATGGAAGGCCTTATTTTCAGTGTTAAAAGATATTCGATCCATGATGGTCCAGGGATCAGGGTAACTTTTTTCATGAAAGGATGTCCTCTGAGCTGTAAATGGTGTCACAATCCTGAGGGGATATCCCCTTGCCCTGAATCTGTTCTAAGGATCAGCAGAATAGGTGACAGAGAATTCAGCAGGCTAGAGATGGCAGGAAAGTTTTATAAAATTGAAAACATTCTTGAAATTCTTGAGAAGGAGCGTGTTTTTATAAATCAGTCAAAAGGGGGAATAACATTTTCAGGAGGAGAACCTATGCTTCAGCCAGACTTTTTGCTTGATGCATTAAAAGCCTGTGTAAGTAGTGGATATCATACGGCAATTGATACGTCAGGATACGCGGCTTCCGAAAGCTATAGTTCAATTATTCACTATACTGACCTTTTCCTTTTCGATATCAAACATCTTGATGAAGCAAAGCATTATGAATCAACTGGGGTATCAAACACGGGAATTCTTGAGAATTACAGGCTTTTATTGAAAAGCGGGAAAGATATTATAGTGCGTATTCCGGTAATTCCGGGATTTAATGACGATCATGATCATCTGGAAAGACTGAAGGACTTTATAATCTCCACAAAAACCGCATCGCTTAAAATGATCAGTCTCTTACCGTTTCATAAGATAGGATCTTCAAAATATAAAAGGTTCAATTTATCTTACAGAATGGAAAATACAGAACCACCTTCAGAAGAAGAAATGCAGAAAATAAAGGAGTTATTTTTGGAAACAGGAATTAAAGTAAAAATTGGAGGATGAGTTGCATATGAAAATTTCACCAAGAGTTAAAAAATTACGGGAACAGAGTCTGAATTCTGTTGAAAAAATCAGTGCGGAAAGAGCTTTGCTTATTACTCAGTTTTATAAAAGTGATGAAGCACGTGAATTGTCAGCACCCGTAAAAAGGGCAAAGGCTTTTGAATATCTCCTTAAAAATAAGAAGATCTGTATCAATGATGATGAACTGATAGTAGGTGAGAGGGGTCCGGCTCCTAAGGAGACTCCAACTTATCCGGAAATAAGTTTGCATTCATTAAACGATCTGGAGATTCTCAACTCCCGTGATAAGGTCTCTTTCAGGGTTGATGAAGAGGTTAAGTCAATTTATGAAAAAGAGATAATTCCATTCTGGAAGGGAAAGAGTAATCGCGACAGGATAATGTCATTAATGACGCCGGAGTGGATCAATGCTTACGCCGACGGCATGTTTACAGAATTCCAGGAACAAAGAGCTCCTGGTCATACTGTGCTGGGTTACAGGATGTTCAGTACAGGATTTGTTGCTTTAAAAGAAGAAATAAAAGATGCCATTGAGGCTCTTGACTTTTTCACAGACAATATGGCTTCAGAAAAGCTTGAAGAGCTCAGGGCAATGGAGATCTCGTGCGATGCAATTATTATGTATGCGAACAGGCATGCCGATGAGCTGGAAAAACTATCACTATCTGAACCCGACCCAGTAAGGAAATTGGAGTTGCTAAACATTGCGGCAATTTGCCGGAAGGTCCCTGCCTATGCTCCTGAGACGGTTCACGAAATGCTTCAGCATTACTGGTTTATTCATCTGGGTGTTATTACAGAACTGAATCCCTGGGACTCCTTTAATCCGGGCAGGCTGGACCAGCATCTTTATCCGGTTTACAGAAAAGATAAGGAGTCCGGCTCCTTATCAGAACAGCATCTTTATGATCTTCTGGGTTGTTTCTGGGTTAAATTCAATAATCATCCGTCTCCTCCAAAAATGGGTGTTACAGCCAGTGAAAGCAGTACTTATACTGACTTTTGTCTTATTAATCTTGGAGGAGTAAAAGCTGACGGCACAGACGCGGTTAATGAGATGTCATATATATTGCTCGACGTAATTAAGGAGATGAGAATCCTGCAGCCGAGCTCTATGGTACAGATCTCAAAAATGAGCCCTGACAGGTTTGTTCATAAAGCGCTGGATATAATAAGAACCGGATTTGGCCAACCTTCATGTTTCAATACTGAAGCTATTATACAGGAGTTGCTGAGACAGGGAAAGAGTTTAATTGATGCAAGAAACGGGGGAGCTTCAGGATGTGTGGAAACTGGAGCCTTCGGTACTGAGGCATACTGGCTTACAGGTTATTTTAACCTACCTAAAATTCTGGAGCTGACTTTGAATAATGGATTTGACAGACATACCGGGAAGCTAATTGGACTTGAAACGGGTTATGCAGTTGATTATAAGATGTTTGAAGATCTTATTGGTGCATTTAAAGCACAGGTGAACTACTTTGCCGATATTAAAATCAGAGGTAATAATGTGATAGAAAAAACATTTGCTGACTGGTTACCGGTTCCGTTTTTATCATTACTCCTTGAAGACTGTATTTTAAATGGCAAAGATTACAACAGCGGAGGGGCAAGGTATAACACTTCCTATATTCAGGGTGTCGGGCTTGGCAGTATAACAGATATGCTGACCTCAGTGCGTTATAATATTTATGACCATAAGACACTTGGCTGGGAAGAATTAATTAAAGCAATGGAAGCTGATTTCAAAGGATTTGAAGAACTTCAGTACGAATTAGTCTACAATACGCCAAAGTTTGGAAATGATGATGATTATGCTGATCAGCAGGCAGTCACTGTATTTGAAATTTATTATGATGCTGTAAATGGCAGGCCAAATACCAGAGGTGGGGTACACCGTATTAATATGCTTCCCACAACATCTCATGTCTACTTCGGCAGCGTTACAGGGGCAACAGCTGATGGCCGGAACGCTCATCTGCCTCTTTCAGAAGGGATTTCTCCCTTCCAGGGCGCTGATCATAACGGGCCGACATCAGTTATTAAATCTGCCTCCAGGATTGATCATCTTCGCACCGGGGGCACACTTCTGAATCAAAAATTCTCACCTTCATTTTTTGAGGATGAGGATAGTTATGAAAAGCTGACTGCTTTGATCCGAAGCTATTTTAGTCTTGATGGCCATCATATACAATTTAATGTTGTCAATGCCGAAACACTGAAGGAAGCGCAACTTCATCCTGAGAGGTACAGGGATCTTATTGTAAGGGTAGCAGGGTATAGCGACTATTTTAATGATCTTGGCGAGGACCTGCAGAATGAGATAATCAAGAGGACGGAGCATGGGACCGAGCGTTAAGAACCGAACGCAGTGAGCTCATGAGCATAGCGAATAAATAGCTCTGTGGGCTATTTTAGCGAAGGGGCCAGATTGCCGCGCCGGGGTGTAACTACGCTACCACAATCTACTTCTTCTTATCTTTCGTTTCATTGAACACCGAAGTTGCTGTAGCAATTACTCCGGCAATGTCAGTCAGGTTTGAAGGAATTATCAGCGTGTTATTTGTTTTAGCAATATTTCCAAAGGCCATCAGATATTGTTCAGCTATTCTGAGGTTTACAGCATTTAGCCCGTTTTCTTCGGAAATTGCTGATGAGATAGCTCTTAACCCGTTAGCTGTAGCTTTGGCAAGTTGTTCGATCTCAGATGCCCGACCAGCAGCTTCATTTATCCGCTTCTGCATCTCACCTTCAGAATTCTTGATAAGAGATTGTTTATCACCTTCAGCTACATTTATTTTTGCCTGTTTTGCACCTTCCGATTCGGCAATAATTGCTCTCTTTTCCCTCTCAGCCCTCATCTGTTTTTCCATTGCATCTTTTATGCTCTGAGGAGGAGAAATATTTTTAACTTCATACCTGGTAACTTTCACACCCCATGGTTCACTTGCTTTATCCACAGCTTCAACAATAGTAACATTAATGGTCTCGCGTTCTTCGAAGGTTCTGTCAAGTTCGAGCTTTCCGATTACGCTTCTCATGGTGGTCTGAGCTATCTGGATTGATGCAAATCTGTAATTATCGATTCCATAGGATGCTTTTTGAGGATCAAGGACCTGCAGATAGAGAATACCGTCCACTTCAACAGCGATATTATCTCGTGTTATACAAATCTGAGGTGCAACATCAATAGCCTGTTCCTTAAGAGTATGCCTGTACCTGACTTTATCGAAAAAGGGGATAAGAATCTGAAAACCTGCTGTATAAGTAGCTTTGTATTTTCCGAGTCTCTCAACAATAATTGCTGTTCTCTGGGGAACAATCTTGATCATGGATATAATCAGGATAAATCCCAAAAAGATTATACCTATAAGAATAAAGGTTGTGCTTGATCCTTCCATTTTAATTATTTTTTAGGTTCAACTATTAATTTAAAACTGTCTTTTTCAATGATAAGAACTCTTTGCCCTTCTCTGATCTCAGAAGAAGATTCTGCAGTCCATGTTGTTCCCTTAAATTCTACTTTTCCTTTTTTAATACCACCAAAATCGACAGTGGCAAGTGCTTCTTTTCCGGTAAACTCATCTTCAACATCTTCAGATTTGGTATTTATACTGTTCAGGAATTTTTTCTGAATTATTTTTCTTAGAGCGAGAAGTAATATACTGGATGTTATGGCAAAAATTATTATCTGCAGGTTGGTTCCAGGATGCCCTGTAAGGCAGACAAGTGCAGTAATCCAGGCGCCAAGTCCGAAGAAGAAAATTATAAATCCGGGCATGATCAGTTCAAGAATAAACAGACCCAGCCCCAGGATGAACCAGAATATTTCAGGTCTGGAAAAAATGTTTGTGATCATAAGGAATAATTTAAGGTTGTTGCGAGATAAATGTTTTGAATAAAGTAAAGATATAATAAATAAAGCATAAAATTCAAAAGAAGTGAACTGAGCCTCCGGTACGATAACAGCTTATTTTTTTATTATAGAGTCATTAATGCTTCTTAACCAGGTCCAAACCTTTTTGGAATAGAAGTTCAGGTTTTCGCAGGTAAAATCACCTTCCATTTTTATAAGGCTTCCTTTATAGGTACCCGAAGTTTCCGAGAACTGATAACAGATATACTCAAGTGAACCGGCATCAGCTGCGACATTCTTTTGTGCAGTTACTTTGCTCGAAGAAATATTTTTAATATATCTGACGTATTTAATTAACTCACCTGAAGGAATTATTTTACCGGAAAAGACGCACTTCTCCAAATTATCATGTACCTGTTTTCCGCTGAGTTTGAAGTTCTGATCCGGGAAAATCCATTCCTGTGGATTTCTGTATGTAAGAACCTTTCCTTCATTGTCAATAATGAATCCATTGTGCTGATAACCCCAGGCATAATTTACATAGTCGACCTGAAATAGTAGTGCCTGCTTTTCATTAATGACTGTATTTTTTTTACAGCCGGTAAAAACAGCAATGATAAACAGTATAAAAAAAATCTTAAACAGAGTAATTTTCATTAATTATCTTTTATGAATAGTATTTTTCAAAAAAGGAAACGGTATAAACAGTATCATTAGCATTGGGCTACAAATTTATTTAATATACCGGTACACGGATAAGTGATTTAAATAAATTTTATAATTACGATTTTTTTTTGTAAATTATTGGGCAGGAATTAACAAGGAACTGTGCCGGGTCCCTAAATATCTCATCCGTTGTTCAGACGGGATAAGTGGCTAAAATACAAATAAATATATATTCTGTATGGATGCACTTTCAAATTCTAACCATTTAAGGAGATAAGTGAGATGGAAAAGTTTTTTGATTATTTTGATGGTCGGTACAGAGAGTCTATACTTAAAAAGGCTCCTGTTGATGATGGTCCTGTTATAACTATATCCAGACTGACTGGTTGCGATGCCCGTCAGGTAGCCGCTGTGCTGGCAGATAATCTTAACCGGCGGTTTGGTACAACAAGATGGAAATGGGTTGATAAAGATATTATCTATGCAATTGCAAGAGAGTTAAATACGGATACTCAAAGGGTAGAAAATTACTATAAAGGAATTGAGTTATCTAATATTTCAGAAATGATTATGGCTTTTTCAGGAGGGTTCGTGAGTGACCTCAGAGTAAAAAAAGCTATAAAGGATGTGGTATTATCGATGTGCAAGGAGGGATATGTTATTTTAGTCGGTAGAGGAGGTGTATCAATAGCCCATAATATTGCTGATGCTCTCCACATAAGATTGATTGCGCCATTTTACTGGAGAGTTGAGAATGTGATGAAAAAGAAAGAGATGAACATCGAAACAGCTGAGAAATATGTTATAGATACTGATGAAAAGCGGTTTAACCTTATACAGGCTTTTCAGGATAAGAAGCCTCTTAACATAGATTATCTGTTTGATGCTTCGATCAACCGGGGTTCTTTCACTATTGATGAAATAGCTGAACTGATACTTTCAATGTATGAGAAGAAAGTCTGCAGGCAGATAGAAAGAAGAAAAAGGATTAATATTAACCGGTGAATATATAATTACATACCACTGCAGTCAGATATCTTTTTTATATGCTCACTCAGCCTTCTGTCAAGATTCTTTTTATAGGCATCCCAGTCAGTAATAGGGTATTTTGCCACACCGCTGTCAATAGCAGCTTTAGCAACGGCAGGAGCCACACAGGATATTAGCCTGGGGTCAATTGGTTTGGGAATTATATATTCCTTTCCGAATGAAAGTCTTTCAAGATTATATGCTTTTAATACGGAAGCAGGGACAGGCTCTTTCGCAAGTGAGGCAAGAGCTTTTGAGGCAGCAAGTTTCATCTCCTCATTTATTGTTGAAGCTCTTACATCGAGAGCACCCCTGAATATGAACGGAAACCCAAGAACATTATTTATCTGGTTAGGATAATCAGATCTTCCTGTAGCAAAAATCATATCGTCCCTGGTTGCCATAGCATCTTCAAACGATATTTCAGGATTTGGATTGGCCATTGCAAAGATTATAGGATTATCTGCCATAGATGCCAGCATTTCTTTTGACATCATACAGGCTGCGGAGAGGCCAAGAAAAAGATCGGCTCCCTTAACTGCCTGTTCTATAGTATCGAGATCTCTGCCAGTAACGAACTCCTGCTTATATTTATTCAGATCCTTCCTCTTTTTATTGATCACACCCTTCGAATCGCACATCACAATATTCTCTCTTCTTATTCCAAGAGAAACATATAATCTTGAACAGGAGATTGCAGCTGCCCCTGCTCCGCAGACTACCATCTTTACATCCTCTATTTTTCTGTTGGTTATCTCGAGAGAATTCAGAAGACCCGCGGCAGAGATAATTGCTGTTCCATGCTGATCATCATGAAATACCGGAATGTCGAGTATCTTTTTCAGCTCAGTTTCAACCTCGAAACATTCTGGTGACTTAATATCTTCAAGATTAATGCCGCCGAATGTAGGAGCAATCTGTCTGCAAAACTCTATCAGTTTAACCGGATCTTTCTCATTAACCTCAATATCGAATACATCAACATCAGCAAATACTTTGAAAAGGAGTCCTTTCCCCTCCATAACTGGTTTCCCGGCCATTGCGCCAATATCCCCAAGTCCCAGTACTGCTGTCCCGTTTGAAATAACTGCAACAAGATTTCCTTTTGCTGTATAGTTATAAACGTCTTCAGGGTTCTTTTCAATTTCGAGACATGGATATGCCACACCAGGCGTATAAGCCAGACTGAGATCAAACTGTGTACTATAAGGTTTGGTAGGGATTACTTCTATTTTACCATGACGCCCTCTGCTATGATAGAGTAGTGAATCTTCTTTTGTAACTTTAGGCATGATAACAGATTTTTAATTAATAATTTAGATTTAACTGACAGATTAAAATCACACTGGATAAAATGCAATAGCAAAAATAGGTTACCCGAATTTACTATTTTTAAATCAATAATTGTATGAGAAAAATCAGGGAATTAAGATGAGTTCTTAGTTTTGCAGAAACACAATTTTTATTTTGATTTTAATAATGCATTAATATATTTTGCATTGATAACAAAATTAGATATTTTCAACGGAAGTTTTATTAGTAGTTTTAACAAGCTTTCAAACTGATTTTTTCTATGAATAAAAACCTCGCTATTGGAACTGATATCGGTGGAAGTCATATTAGTTGCGCCGCTATTGATCTGGTTTCAGGAAAGATCTTAAGAGATACCTTAACCGAAAGGAGTGTTGATAATCAGGCTTCAGCTAAAAAGATACTTGAGACTTGGTCAAACGCATTAACATCCGCCCTCGCAAAGGTGCCTGCAGAGAGAGTTAAGGGGATTGGTTTTGCTATGCCGGGGCCATTCGACTATGTAAAGGGAATTTGTTATATCCGCGGTGTTGCAAAATATGAAAGTCTCTATGGGATAAATGTAACAGATGCAATCTCGGAAAACCTCGGTCTCCGTGACGGTTTCCTCGTAAGATTTATGAATGATGCATCAGCTTTTGCTGTTGGAGAGGCTTGGGCCGGCAGCGCGTCAGAATTCGACCGTTCATTATCCATAACGTTAGGAACTGGTTTTGGTTCTGCATTTATCAGTAACCGTATTCCTATAGTTGATGGACCACAGGTGCCTAAACTTGGTTGCATTTATCATCTTCCTTACAGAGATGGAATAGCTGATGATTATTTTTCGACCCGTGGATTACTTCAGAGATATAAAAATATTACAGGCAAAGAGTTGAGTGGTGTGAAGGAATTGGCTTCACTTGCAGGAACCGACAAAGCAGTGACAGATCTTTTCACTGATTTCGGTGACAATGCAGGTTTATTCCTTGCTCCCTGGCTTAAAAAGTTCTGTGCTGAGATACTTGTTATCGGAGGAAACATATCTCATGCCTATAATCTTTTTGGAGATGTATTTGAAAAGAGGCTGAAAAAGGAGAATTGCACATGTAAAGTAGCGCTTTCAAAGCTTAAAGAAGATGCAGCTCTTCTTGGATCTGCATACCTGCTTGATGATGATTTCTGGAAATCAGTTCAGCATGCATTACCACTAATGTAAATCAAACTCATAGGATAATTTCTGAATAGTATATAAGTCTTAACCTCAACCTTAACCTCACCGATATGAATACACAAAAAATTAACATTTCAAAAATAGCCCCTGTGCTTATGGCATTTTTTGTCATGAGTTTTGTCGACCTTGTTGGGATAGGGGTTGACCGTGTAAGTAAGGACATGAGCCTTAGTGCTACCCTGGCACAATTAATCCCTTCAGCTGCTTTTCTCTGGTTTCTGCTGCTTTCTGTACCTGTAGGCGTTTTGCAGTCCCGTCTGGGCAAGAAGTATATGCTTAATGTCGGGATGGGAGTAACAGCATTGGGATTACTGGTTCCCTTTTTCTTATATTCATTTTCAATGGTACTTGTGGGGTTTGCGCTGTTAGGAATTGGAAATACGATAGTTCAGGTTTCAGCCAATCCTCTCATTGTTGATGTGGTCCCCTCTAACAGGGCCCCAAGTTTTCTTAGCTTCTCTCAGGGTGTAAAAGCCATCGGATCAATGATCGGAGCGCCGCTGGCCGGAATTCTGGCAGCACAATTTGGTGACTGGAAACTTCTTTTCCTTTCATTCGGAATTGTTTCAATACTTTCTGTAATATGGCTTGGTTCGATAAAAATTGAAGAATCAAAACAGGAAGAGGTTAAAGCTACATTTTCTTCTTCATTCAAATTACTCGGAACAGGATTTGTTATGATGATGGTGCTGTCCATCTTCCTGGTTGTAGGCGTAGATGTCGGATTTAACTCCAATTCAGGACATTTTCTCGTAAAACAGTTTGGTATTGATTCAACAGCTGCCGAGTCAGGACGAAGTGTTTATTTCTTTGGTCGTATGCTCGGAACATTTTTAGGGGCTGCCTTGCTTACCAGGATCTCTTCACGCAGTTTATTTATGTGGACATCCGTTCTGGGTCTGATATGTCTTATTGCAATACTTCTCATACATTCAGCAGTTATTGCATGGATACTTGTTTTCATGATAGGACTTGCTATCGCAAACATATGGCCTATGGTCTTTTCAATAGCAGTAGAACGATATCCTGCCCGTAAAAATGAAATCTCAGGGCTTATGATGATGGCCATCTCTGGCGGTGCTGTTATCCCATTATTAATCGGATGGGTAAGTGATCTTAGCAGTGTTGCCATCGGGATGTCAATCCTCATAATTTGCATGATTTATCTTTTATCTGTATCTGTTTATACTATTAAAAAATAGTCAGATAACACCTGTTAAGGATTAATTTCCATTTTAATAACGGAAACCTTAAAATTATCCTCATTAGGGTAATTCTGATTTGTTTTGAAAAAAGAACGCTCTGGTCAAACACCAGGGCATTTTTTATTCAGAAATTAACTCATTTTTGATTCGGATTGTGTCTTATTCACACTATCAATTTATTAGTATATACACTAAAACTATTGATTCGTACAAAACACAGTGTATTAGTGTTTTTTTACGGAAGATCACATTATTTTTAGTGGTGATTTTTAAGAGTCTGTTGATGCAAAAAAAAGGATATTATAATGGGAGTTTTTTTTCCTCCGTTTCAATTCTTTTGTTATCAGATCTTGTAATGTTGTTCGCAGGTTGCAGGAATAGCATAGGTGAAACGGGAACGGACAATCGAGATGGAAATAAGTCTCGGCTGAATATCCCGGAAGTTAATCCGGAGTATGTAAGGTTTAGTCCTTTTCAAAATCAGGATTCGACGTGGGGTTACACTATTTTTGTCAATAGCAGACCATATTTCCGTGTCAGCAGAACGCCATTTAAAAAATCAGGCCCGGGATTCCGGTCGAGGGAAGATGCAGAGATTGTTGCAGGTCTGATGGTGAAGATGATCAAAAACGGTGATCTTACTCCAAGATTTGACCAGAAATTATTGGATAGTCTTGAAATGAATATGACAGAAAATAAAAATACAGGTAAATAGTTTTAGGTTTGATTTTCCAAAGTTCCGGAGTTCCCCTTTCCCCATTTTCCCATATACTCCGGAACATTTTATCCCCCTTCACTGCTAAAATAGTCAACTGACTTATTCTTAACGGACCGAAGGGGGTTCTCTTTTATATACATTTAACCCACAACCCCTCTATTGGGGGCATTAAAAAAAAGAATTAAGAATAACGAACGAACGAACAGCGAAGTCAGAACTTAAAAAGTTTCTTCATTCTGAATTCAAATGTTCGTCATTCTGATTTCATGAATCCCCCGGATGGGACATTTAAGGGG